>OIFD01000024.1_pt1 | contig 186036 bp, 171 predicted proteins | sample 1582021 | NCBI WGS metagenome assembly OIFD01 (sample SAMN07501059, study PRJEB24779) | human gut metagenome | isolation source: stool | host: human infant | place: USA: Pittsburgh, PA | reverse complement strand
GAAGCTAAGCCCGTGAACGCCGATGGTACTGCACCCGGTAGGGTGTGGGAGAGTAGGAAACCACCGCTATCATTCTTAGAATGTTGGGGCCCCACCACTTGGTGGGGCCCCAACACGTGCACCCACCAAATGGTGGGGCCCTAAACACACACCCCGCACATAAACCAAACACACACACAGCTGTTTTTGCGCCGTTCAAAGACGAATGAAGTAGCTTCAAGGTGTAACTGTGGCTCACAGGTGATCGTGTAATCGCGCAGCGACAGTTGGAAACATGTTTGAATTGGTCACCTTGGCACAAGTGGATCGGTATTGGCATGCCCACCAGAATACGCACACTTAGAAAGTGGGCTAGGCACAGGCTTCAATCAGTATTTGCAGCGACGTTAGCGACAAATCCATCCGAAATATGGCACCAAAGTCCCACATTAGCATGTGAAGAACCTTTAAAAAGTGGCGACACGCCTGTGATGTTAAGCGAATGCTGGATAACGTTTGACGCGGGGGGGGGGTGCATATACGATGTTTCATGCATGCTAATCACATCAGGACAGTTGCGTCCATTTAGGAGATTAAAAAATGAAGCGAATTCTAGCTGTTGCCGGCGCTGCCGTACTTGGCGCCGGTGTTGCTTTCGCGCCTGCACTTGCAGCTGACGATGCCGCCCTTAGCGCGGCGGAGGCCGATGTCGCTTGGTTCTGCACTGTAGAAGCCGAGTCCTATGACATGGCCAAGTGCGCGGATGCTGAGGCTGCTCTAAAGGCTTTGCAGGCAGAGGAGCAGGCCCCCGCTGAGGAGGACAAAGAGGATGCTGCTCCTTCCGGTGATTTCTGGAAGAATGAGATTGCTGATAAGGAGCTCGACGAGCAGTACTTCTGTGCAGAAGGCACCGAATACTTTGATCACATTAAGTGCGGTCAGACTCGCGGCGAAATCAAGGATGCGAAGATCAAGGACGCCGAGCTGGACGTCACCTGGTTCTGTGCTGAAGGCACCGAGTACTACGACATGGCCAAGTGCGCGGAGGCCACCGATCGTCTGAACACGCTCCGTCCGACCACGCCGGACACCTCCGCAACCGAGAAGGCGCCGGAGGCTTCTGAGGACGCTACCGATGCTTCGCAGACCGAGAAGGCCAGCGAGACCACCACTGTTGCTTCGGAGAAGGCCAGCGAGACCAAGGCTGCTGCTGGTGAGAAGAAGCTTGCTAAGACTGGCGCTTCCGTCGCCCTGCTCGGTGGCGTAGCAGCTGCGCTTGCAGGCGGTGGCGCACTCCTCGTAACGAGGCGTCGCTCTCTCTAGCAACTAGTTCAACTCTGCCAAGCGGAGACTAACCAGAACTATGAGTTCGGCCGGGTGCTTTTGCACCCGGCCAAACTCATATATAAACCCAAACCAATCTACTTGCTCACACTGGCCCGATTACACAAAAGCCCCTGGAATCATAGGATATTTAGGGCGATAGGACATCTCGCACTCATGAGCGCCTAATTAGTGTGCGTAACAGTATTAACAAGCTCATTAGTCGTGGCGTAATGGTCACGTTTTGTGACCCGCATGGGAGAGCATTTAAGGCTCGTGCACCTTCGGCGCATAGGCTGTAAAGACTGGGTGATTTTCGTGTTTCATGAATCTCGATAGCGCGGTAGCTCACCAAAATGTGCTCTCAAAGTATCCCTATTAGGCGGTATTATGAAGGTTGCATAATCCTGAGGTAGGAGACGTGCCAGCCGAGGACATGGCTGCGGAAGACAAGAGGAATAATGAGCGAAAACCAGCGCGGCAGAGACCGAAACTTCGACAACAGGCAGTGGCGCGGAGGGCGCGAGAATAATTTTGGCAATAGAGGACGACGCTTCGAAAATAGGAGCGAGGGCGGCCGACGTAGATTCGACGGCGAACGGTCGGATTTTGGAAACCGTGGCGGGCGGTTCGGCCGTGACGACAACGGAGAAGGCCGACGAGATCGGAATTTTGACCGCAATGATCGCGGTTTCCGCAGGGATGATCGCGGCCCACGCCAGTTTAATCGTGACGAGCGTGGCGGAAGGCGCTTCGACAACGATCGCGGATACCGCCGTGATGATACTCGCCGTCGTTTTGACTCCGATGATCGAGGAGGACGACGTTTTGAGCGCGGCGATCGCGACTTCCGCCGCAACGACCGTGGAGGCCGACGCTTTGAGAATGAAGAGCGCCCGCGTCGACGTTTTGACCGTGACGATCGTAGCTTCTCGGGCGACGGGCGTTCGGACCGCAGATTTGGACGCGGCGAACGCGACTTTGGCGGACGTGGGCGTGATTACCGGCGCGATGACCGTGGAGGGCGCCAGTTTAACCGTGAAGATCGCCCGGGCCGCAGGTTTGACCACCATGATAGGCGCGAACGTGACTTTGACCGTAAGAACCCGGGTGGTCGCAGGTTTGACAGGGACGATCGCGGTTCCCGCTTCAACCGTGATGGCGGCGGACGTCGGAATTTCGATTCCGACAGGTACCACAATGAGCGGCCTAATCGGTTTGAAGACCAGTACGATGCGGCAGCCGCAGCCTACGACAAATTCGATGACGAGTTTGCAGAGCGTATCAACCAGATTCAGGGATTGCCGATTCCGGAGGGCTTGGAGGGACAGGAGCTCGATGCTGCAGCGTACGAGACCCTCGCAACTCTAGGTGCACACAGCCAGGAAGAGGTTGCAAAGCTTCTCGTCATGGCCGGTCAGCTGATTGATATGGATCCGGAGCGTGCCTACACGTACGCCCAGGCGGCGGTTGGCCGTGCTGGCCGCGTCGATATTGTGCGCGAGGCCGCCGCTCTCACCGCTTATGCTACGGAGCGCTACCAGGAGGCTCTGCGTGAAGTGCGGGCTGTGCGTCGTATGCGTAACGATTTTTCGCTCCGCGCAGTTGAGGCAGATTGTGAGCGCGGCCTTGGAAAACCAGAAAAGGCACTTGAGCTCATTGATGAAACCGATCTTTCCCAGCTTGACGTTGCAGAGCAGGTTGAGCTGGTTCTTGTAGCCGCTGGAGCTCGCTCCGATTTGGGGGAGACCGACACCGCACTGGTGCTTGTCGAAGATGCTCTGGCTAAGCTCGGCCCAGACGGCGACGATGAACTTCGAAACCGTTTGATGAGTGCACAGGCTGACCACTTGCGTTCTCTTGGTCGCGACGGCGAAGCTGACGAAGTCGAGGCTTCAATGCCGGCCCTGCCTGAGGACAACGACATTCTTGACCTTAAGATGTTGGCGGAATCCGATGTGGATGACGTGCGCTCTGATCTGAAGGGCTCCGATGAGCCGCTTTCACAGCGCTACGACACTCTCCTGCTTGACCTTGATGGAGTTTGCTACCACGGTAGTCAGCCCGTTGCGCACGCTGCGCAGAGTGTTTCGCAGGCTGTGAATTCGGGCATGAAGCACGCGTTTGTAACGAACAACTCCTCGCGCTCGCCAAAAGCTGTCGCCGCTCAGCTGGCTGATCTGGGTTTCCCGGCGGAGCCTGAGGATGTCATGACTTCCGCGATGGACGCGGTGAAGCTAATGGGTGAAGACCTCGAACCGGGGGCAAAAGTACTCGTAATCGGTGGCGAAGGCTTGCGCGAAGCTGTCACGAATGGTGGATTTGAGATCGTAGAGTCCGCCGATGACAACCCGGATGCCGTAGTACAGGGGCTTGATAAGAGCCTGGGATGGGCAGAGCTGTCTGAAGCTGCGTATGCGGTTACTAACGGCGCCGCGTACTATGCCACCAACATGGACGGGTCACTCCCAACCGAGCGTGGTTTTGCTCTAGGCAACGGCGCTCTTGTGCGCGCCGTGCGCTACGCGAGTGGTAAGAAGCCCAAGGTTTCGGGCAAACCGTTGCCCGCTATTTTCCGCGGCGCTATTGAGATGGTTGGGGGAGAGCATGCTATCGCCATTGGCGACAGGCTGGAGACCGATGTTGCTGGAGCGCTTTCAGCTTCGATCCCGTCGATGCACGTGCTGACTGGCGTTCATGACGCACGCTCGGTAATCCTCGCGGATCGCGGTCTTCGTCCCCAGCTCGTACACACAGATATGCGCGGCCTGAATGAGCCGCATCCTCGTCCCCGTCACCACCGTGACGGCACCTGGAGCTGTGGCGTCGGTCAGATCGCAAAGGTCGTGGCAGGCAGGCTGACTCTCGATGGCGTAGCGCTTCTGGAAGACGGCGCCACCGTCACGCTCGACTCCTACCGGGCCCTCATTGCGGCTGCTTGGGAGTACGCGCGGGAAAACGATTCGAAGGTTTTTTGCCCGTCGATCACCGTTGTGGATAACGATGATCCTGCAGGAATCTTGAAGCCCGTTGAACCCGAGGTGGAAGAGCCTGCAGTAGCAGAATCGACAGATCTGGACGATATGCCCGCCTCGGATGTAAGCGATGAGGAGCTTGCGCAGGTGGATGTGGAATCCGTTGCGGCATTCCTTCCCGGTGAGGAAGACCTGGAGGAGCTACTTGAAGAGACTCGTCATCTTGCTGAAGAGGACGAGGAATCACAGGAGTCTGAGTGAATCTGGAGCAGTGGGAGGAAGACTGGGAGCAGGCTGACAACCTGCCTCTATCCCAGCGTCTTGCGAAGCTGAAGCAAGCTGAGGCGGAGTTGTCTGCCCAGCTTGAGGGCGGGACCGAGCAGTGGCACGCCTAAGACGTATCGATGCGGAGATGGTGCGACGTTCGCTCGCACCATCTCGCTCGAAGGCGCAAGAACTGATCCATGCTGGTTTTGTGAAGCTGGATGGGGAGGTTGTCACCAAGCCCGCCAGGCAGATGGATCCGGCGCAGGCGTTGATTGTGGATGAAAGTTCCTCGCCAGATTACGCGTCTAGAGGTGCGTATAAGCTTGCGGGTGCGCTTGAGATTCTCGGTGATCTTGCTCCTGTGATCCGCGGTCAGCGTTGCCTGGATGCGGGAGCGTCGACCGGCGGTTTTACAGACGTACTACTACGCGCGGGTGCCTCGAAGGTGGTAGCCGTTGATGTGGGTTACGGGCAGCTGATATGGCGCCTGCAGTCCGATCCGCGCGTTGAGGTTAAAGACCGGACGAACGTTCGCTATTTGTTGCCTGAAGAAGTGGCGCCACCACCAACGGTTGTGGTATCGGATCTTTCTTTCATTTCTCTAACTTTGGTGCTTCCAGCTTTGAAAGGCGTTGCGCATCCACAGGCTGATTTCTTGTTGATGGTGAAACCGCAGTTTGAGGTGGGCAAGGATAAGCTAGGGGCAAAAGGCGTGGTTCGGGATCCGGAACTGCATCATTTTGCTGTCCGCCAAGTCTTAGACAAAGCCGGTGAGTTAGGCCTGAAGGCTTACGGTTTGGCGGCTAGTCCTCTTCCCGGCCCCGCTGGAAATGTTGAATATTTTGTGGCGTTGAAGTCGGAGCATCCAGCCGCAATTGGTCAGGCGGATCTGGATGATCGGATTGCACAGGCGATCGCCGACGGACCGGCCGGCAACCACCTAAGTTAGGAGCCTTAATGCGCTCGATCATGATGATCGTGAACGAGAAGCGTGAAGACGCGGCCAAACTGGCATCCCAGGTACAGGTAGCGCTGAAGGAACGCGAAATCGCTGTTGTGGGTGCGGAGTCTGACCGGGATGTCGAACTTGTCCTCGTGTTCGGTGGTGATGGCACTATCTTGTGGTCGGCGCAGGCAGCACGCGAGCGGTCCATCCCGCTTTTGGGCGTGAATCTCGGGCATATGGGATTCTTGGCCGAGGCCGAGGTTAGTTCGTTGGAGTCGCTGGTAGATCGAGTGGCTGCGGCCGACTATGCGGTGGAAGAGCGCATGACGCTAGAACTTGACGTGCAGATGCCTGACGGTAGCGTGCAACATGATTGGGCGATTAATGAGGCGGCAATCATGCGTACCGATCTGGCGCATCCGGCACACTTTGGTATCGGCGTGGATGGGCAGGGGGTTTCCACGTACGGGGCGGACGGGATCATTTTGTCCACTCCTACGGGATCTACAGCGTACTCGTATTCGGCGGGCGGGCCGGTAGTGTGGCCAGATACCGAGGCCGTGCTGATGGTTCCGTTGGCCGCTCACGGCTTGTTTACGAGGCCTTTGGTTGTTGGCCCAAACTCAGAGCTTGAGGTTTCAATCTTGAAGCAACAGTGGGCAGATATTGAGGTTTGGTGCGATGGTATCCGCCGCATCACCGCCCCCGCAGGTACTCGAATCCTGTGCCGGCCCTCCAAAGTTCCGGTGAAGCTCGCTCGTCTATCGGATACCCCGTTCTCGGCTCGTTTGGTAGCTAAGTTTGACCTTCCGGTCTCGGGTTGGCGGCGACTGGGGTTGGAGGAGTCTTGATCGAAGAGCTCCACATTGAGAACCTGGGTGTTCTCGAATCAGCGCACGTAGAGTTTTCACCTGGGCTAACGGTGCTTACAGGCGAGACGGGGGCTGGCAAGACGATGGTTTTGTGGTCGCTTCAGCTGCTACTTGGGCAGAGGGCAGATTCATCTAAGATCCGGGCCGGCCAGTCGCAAGCAGTGGTTGATGGCGTGTTCACCATAGATCCGAATGTGCTAGATGAGTTTGACCTTGAAAGTGAAACAGTTGTGGTTTCACGAAAGGTGTCGCAGTCACGCTCGCGGGCATATTTGGATCGGCGCCCCGCCCCGGTGTCGCTACTTGAAGATCTTGCTTCCAATCTGGCGGTTATCCACGGCCAGTCCGATCAGATCGAGTTGCGTTCCTCGCGCGCACAGCGCGAGTTCTTAGACAAGTTTGGAGGAACGAGCCACGCTGATCTGGTTCAGCACTATACGGACGCCTGGAACCAGGCTGTGAATGCTAAGCGCGCCCTTGATGAGTTTGCGCGAGGTCTTGATGAGGCTGAAGCGGAGATTGCGCAGTTGCGCCCGGTGGTGCAAAAGGTCCGTTCCCTTGACCTAGTTGAGGGCGAGGATGAGGCTCTGCGCCTTGAAGCTGAGCGCATCACGAACGTGGAGGAGCTACGTAGCGGCCTCGCGCTCGCATATCGCGCACTTGTGGGGGAAGACGGTTCCGGATCTGTGGATGCTGTTGGATTGGCTGCCGGCCACGTGGCAAAGCTCGAGGGGCTTGACCCAAAGCTTGCGGAACTCTCTCGGCGTTTGAATGCGCAACTGGTTGAGTTAGAAACGGTCCGCGACGACCTCGCCGAGTATTTGGAGGGATTAAATGCCGATCCGTCTCGTTTGGAATATGTACATCAGCGTCGCCGCGCCATAACTTCTCTTCTGCGTGGCCGCGCTCTTGATATTCCCGCGCTGCTCAAGTGGACCGATGAGGCCGAGGCTAGGCTTGGTGACCTGGAGCGGCGCGATGATCGTATGGCTGAGCTCCAGGGTGAACTCACAAATGCGCAAGGGCAGGTAATTGAGGTTGGCCGCAAACTCTCTAATGAACGGCACAAGTTAGCACACAGGCTTTCGAAGCTGGTGGATACAGAGCTAGCGGGCCTATCGATGAAAGATGCGCGTCTACTCGTAGAGTTTAAAGAGCGTGAAAAACCGGGTCCGAATGGTATTGAGGATGTTGAGATGCTTCTGCAGGCGCACCCCGACGCGAATCCGGCGCCGCTAGGAAGTGGAGCATCCGGCGGTGAATTATCGCGCGTGATGTTGGCGTTGGAGGTGGTGCTGGCTGAGCACAGCGAGGCATCCGCAACGAACTTAACCTACGTGTTTGACGAGGTAGATGCAGGCGTTGGTGGCCGCGCAGCGCGTGAGGTAGGGAAGCGGTTGGCCCGGCTAGCTCGTGATCGGCAGGTGCTGGTGGTGACCCATTTGGCGCAGGTAGCGGCATGGGCGGATAGCCACTTGCTCATCACAAAGTCGGGCGCCACTACCGAAGTGAACCGCCTCACAGAAGAGGAGCGGATTGTGGAACTTGCGCGCATGCTTTCAGGGTCGGAATCGTCACAAACGGCGCGCGCGCATGCCGCTGAGCTACGTTCGCAGGTAAAGGTGGCACAATCAAGAGTGTGAAGCGTTTTTTCAAGAAAGCTAAGAACCAGGTTGAGTTACCGAGCGAAGGCTTAAGAGTGCGCGTGGACGAGCGCACGAAGAAGCTGGCGCGCCGCTTGGAAGAGGGCGAGATCGCGGTTATCGACCACGAGGATATTGACCGCGTTGCGGCCGAGTCTTTGGTGGCCGCGAAACCGGTGGCCGTGCTGAATGCAGCGAAGTCAACCACGGGTCGCTATCCCAACTTGGGGCCGTCGATCCTGCTTGAGTCTGGAATCATTTTGATTGATGATCTTGGTCCGGACATCATGACCCTTCACGAGGGGCAGGCGGTGAGTATTGATGGAGATTCAGTATTCGCTGGAGATAAGCTCGTGGCGCAGGGTATTCGTCAAACCACAGAGACGAATGAGCAGGCGATGGCGCTTGCGCGAGATGGAATGTCGAGCCAGATTGAGGCGTTCGCAGCTAACACTATGGAGTATCTGGCGCGTGAACGAGACCTGTTGCTTAACGCGGTTGGTATTCCCGATGTTAAGACGAAGTTCAAGGGCCGCCATATGTTGGTGGTTGTGCGCGGCTACCACTACAAGGAAGACCTCGCTCTTTTGAAGGCATACATCCGCGACTACCGACCCGTTCTAGTTGGCGTTGACGGCGGTGCGGATGCGATTTTAGAGTCCGGGTTCAAGCCGGACATGATTATTGGCGACATGGATTCGGTGTCTGATAAGGCATTAACGTGTGGCGCTGAGATCGTGGTGCACGCATATCGTGATGGAAGGGCCCCGGGATTGGAGCGCGTGGAACGCATTGGCGTTGAACACGTGGTGTTTCCCGCAACGGGTACGTCAGAGGATGCGGCTATGCTCCTCGGCGATGCTAAGGGGGCAAGTCTGATCGTAACTCTCGGCACGCATACGACGCTGGTGGAGTTCTTGGATAAGGGCCGTTCCGGTATGGCTTCCACGTTCTTTACGCGTTTGGTTGTGGGGCCAAAGTTGGTGGACGCGAAGGGTGTGTCAAGGATCTATCGCACGCGAATCTCTTCGTTCCAGTTGTTTATGCTCTCAGCTGCGGGCATTTTAGCTTTGATTGTTGCGCTTGCGGTTACACCCGCGGGGCAAACTTTTTTGCAGATTATGGCAGTGTATTTTTCTGACGTCGTTGACGTCTTGCGCAGCTGGCTTGGTTTGGCGCCGAGTGCGCCCCTTACGTGAGTGGAGGAACATTGGTCGATTTTAGGTACCATTTGGTTTCACTGATTTCAGTATTTTTAGCGCTTGCGGTTGGAGTGGTGCTCGGCGCGGGCCCATTGCAGGGGCCAATTGCTTCTGGACTTACGAGCCAGGTCGAGGTATTGCGCGAGTCGCAGGCACGCACGTCCGTGGAGATCGAGCGTTTGCGCACTGATGTTGCGGATCGTAATGCGTGGATTGAGCAGTCGGTGCATCAGGTTTTGCCCGGTACGCTGAAGGACCGCAAGGTCGCGATTGTATCTACGGAGGACGCGGCCGCTGAGGATATTGACGGAATCGCCAAGTACATTGATGTTGCTGGCGGTGTGGTAAACCAGCGAGTCGTGCTCACGAATGCGTGGTATTCGGAGGATATGTCGCAGTTCCGTGATTCGTTGGCAGGCCCGGTTGCTACGCACTTGTCGGGCGAGGTGTCGGCGGAGGCACCCGCCGCAGACATTTTGTCTCAGGCTCTCCTGGAGATTATTACGAAGACGAACGATGAGACGAAGTTGTTGCGTGAAATCTTGGCTGATGCCGATAACGCGTTGCTTTCGTTCGAAGCCGATCAGGTTGTGTCAGACTCGATTATTTTTGTAGGTCCTCGCCCGGTGGGAGAAGATGCGACAACGGCTGCCACACAGGAAACGGACAATGAGACCAACCAGGAGGACAGCGAGGCAGATAGCTCGGACTCGCAGATGCTGGTTGCAGTTGCGGGCATGGCTGCCAAGGCGCCTTCCGCTGGTGTTGTGGTTGGTGACGCTTCGGCTTCGGATTCCTTGATTTCGCTAGTGCGCGGCCAGGCAGTGGCTGTGACTTCGGTTGACTCGGTGGGTACCTCCATGGGACATGCCTCTACCGTGATTGCGTTGCTGAGCGCAGATCGCACGGCTCGCGCATTTGGAACAGCCTCTACAGCAACCGATCTTGTACCCCCTCTACCGCAGGCCAAGACCGAGGCTACGCAACCGAGCGAGACGGAGGCAACGGCTGGTGAATAGTAGGTCTGCTATCGCTTTTGCAGGTGGTGTGGGAGCGGCGGCACTGACGGCAATAATCACAAATGTGATTCGCACCGCGCCGTCTTTGCAACGTACAAATCATGCGGGCGAGCAGGTTAGTCTTTCGGAAGGCGTAGGAGCGGCCACAGCTTTGATTGGTTCTGCCGTGGCGCGGCGTGACTTTGCAGCCGCCGCTGCTCTGGCTACTACCGCTAATGCGGGCCTCGCTGATGACATTGAGGATTTGCGTGAGGACGCCCCAAAAGCGAAGGGACTAGCTGGCCACTTTGAAGCATTAAGGCGTGGCGAGGTAACCACCGGCGCGGTAAAGGTAGCAGCTATTGGTTCTTCTGCTGCCGGCTACGCGCTGGTCCACTGCAATCGCTATGATCGCGGATTTTACGACTGGTTGATTGACTCGATCATTGTGGCGGGGTCTGCCAACATCGCAAACCTGTTTGATTTGCGTCCAGGTAGGGCACTCAAAGCTGCAGCTGTCTGCTCTCTGATAGCGTCTTCCAGCCGCGTCAGTCCGCGCTCGTTTGGTGCAACCCTTGGCACCATAGCCGGAAGCGCCCCCTCTGATCTGGCGGGTAAAACCATGCTTGGTGACGTGGGTGCAAATACGCTTGGCTTGCAGGTAGGTATGCTCGCGATAGTTCCGTCTTCTCGCGGCTTTAGAACGGCAATGGCCGCGCTTACGCTCGGGGTAATTGGGGCAGGCGAAGTGGTGTCTTTTTCGAAGTTGATTGAAAGTTCGAAGGTGCTTTCAACACTCGATGAGTTGGGCGTGAAATCTAAGTAGATGAAGGCATCGGGCGGGCTGGTAAGACTGCGAGGCGTCCTCACCGGCGCCGTGGGCATAATCGCAATTGCGACCTTGTCCTCACGGCTTATCGGGTTCTTGCGATGGCTCATGCAGTCCGCCCTGGTGGGATCTGGAGCTACCGCAGGAGCCTACGCTTCTGCTAATCAGATTCCAAACATTATTTTCGAGATAGTGGTGGGCGGAGCACTTGCGGGCATAACGGTGCCTCTACTGTCTGCGCCCCTTGCGAAAGGGCGCGCGCAATATGCTAATCGCGTAGCTTCTGCACTGTTGTCATGGGTTACCTTGATACTTGCTGTGGTGGCAGCGGTTGTGTTTCTTGCCGCCCCGTGGATTGCGCAGGCGCTTCCCGTGCCAGCGGATGCCATCGTAGCCGACCAGCAGGCATTGGTGACCCGCTTCTTACAGATTTTTGCGTGGCAAATCCCGCTGTATGGGGTCTCTATCGTGCTGACGGGTGTGTTGCAGTCACATAAGAAGTTCTTCTGGCCGGCCATAGCGCCGGCGTTGTCTTCCTTGACCGTGGTTGCGTCGTTCGTTGGCTATGCGCTTTTGAACCCGGCGCGTGACCAAGCTCCTCCCCAAACGGCTGTTGAGGTGCTGGGTTGGGGGACAACCCTGGGGGTGGCGGCACTTTCGTTGCCGTTGTTCATTCCTGCCCGTAGAGCAGGATTCCGCTTTCGCCCCACTCTGCGCCTTGGGGCCGATGAGCGTCGTCGTGCGGTAGGTTTGGGAGCCTCCGGCCTGGGCGCATTGGTGGCGCAGCAGTTTGCTGTGGTCGTCTCGCTTTGGCTTATGCGTTCCTACGGTGCTTCAGGAACGGTAGCGGTGTTTCAGTACCTGCAGGCGGTCTACTGGTTGCCCTATGCCGTAGCGGTCTATCCGGTTGCAACCGCGGCGTTCCCCCTCCTTTCCGAGCAGGGAGAGAGTGGATGCACGGATCAGTTCAAAGTTACGTCCGCGAGGGCGATGCAAAAAGTTTTGATTGCGGCCTTGCTCGGCTCTGCTTTGTTGGTCATCATGGCGCCGGTGGCACAGGCTTTCTTCGAGCTACTCACGCCCGTTCCGGGGATGGCTTCCGCTCTTACGATTATGGCTCCAGCCCTAATCGGATTTTCTTTGCTGTTCTATGGCCAACGCGCGCTTTACGCGCTTTCACATCCGCGGCTAGCCTGGCTGGTGGCGGCCGCTGGGTGGGTAACGGTCGCGGTGGCGCAAGTATCATTAGTTGCCGTGTTGGTGCGAGCCGAGGGTGATGGAGTTGCAACGCTACGCGCAATCGCGGGTGGACATTCAGTGGGGATGACAGTAGCGGCGATCGGAGTGCTCGTATCGATTCACAAGGTGACGGATGGCTACGGCGCGCGCGATATGCTGGTTGTAGTCGCACGTTCGCTAGTTCCGTTGGGGTTAGCAACTGCGCTTGGAACATTGGCGACGACGCATATTTCCGGTCTAGGTGAAGGCTTGGGACACGTGCTGGCGGTAATCGCGGCCGGCTTCGTGGGGCTAACGATCCTCGCGGGAGTGGTGTACACGCTTGGAAAGAAGTCGGTGCTGGCCGGCTTGCTGCAATCCATGGAAGACAAAGACAGCTAGGAGTTGGTCATGATAGCCGATCGTAGGGATACAAGGCCGGTTCGCTCGCACGAACGCGTGTGGACGGGTGCGGTGTTCGACATGGATGAGGACCGCGTTGAAGTAACTGAGGGCAATGTGGTGACGCGACACTATGTGGCGCATACCGGGGCAGTAGCTGTTGTGGCTCTTCGTGAGGGGGCCCGGGACCTCGAGGTCGCCCTGGTTGACCAGTACCGCCACCCGGTGCAGGCGACTTTATGGGAGATCCCTGCTGGCTTGCTTGATATTGAAGGCGAGGAGCCGGTGGATGCTGCTAAACGTGAGCTGTTTGAAGAGGCTGATCTCGAGGCAGATACCTGGCACACTCTGGTTGACTATTTCACTTCGCCGGGAGGTACCACGGAGGGGCTGCGTATTTTCTTGGCGCGCGACGTTAGGGAAGTGCCCGCAGGGAAGCGGTTTGAACGCACTGATGAAGAGGCCACAATGCAACTGCGTTGGGTTCCTATGCGTGAGGCGGTGGCTGCCATTCATGACGGAAGATTGCACAATCCCTCAGCGGTGGTGGGGATCTTGGCGGCGCAGTCGGCTAGGGCGCAAGGATGGAGCTGTCTGCGTCCCGCGGACGCTCCGTGGCTGAGGTCGCCGTTCAGCCGCAAGCAATGCGACTAGGCGCGTAGCTCGCTATTGAAGCAAAAATAAAGCGGGTGGTTAGCCGTTTTGCGGCTAACCACCCACTTTTTAGTTGATTAGTTTTCGTTGCAGGTGCACCAGTCAGAGTCGGCAACCATTGCCTTAACCTCATCTACGTGCTGTCCGCAACCGGTCCAAGTGGTCTTGCCACACTTTGCGCAACGAATTGGGCTACACATGCCATGCTCCTAAGCTCGGGGACCGCGTCCTGTTGGATTCGTCCTTTTCAGACTCTTCTTTGGAGTCATCAAAATCATATCAGAAATACCCCCACAGGTATATGGCCGTCTGGTGGTGCTGACTATGGCGGCTTATCCTCTCGTTGCCGAGCTTTGTCTTCGCTTGTTTTCGGTGTGATCTCGGGTGCAGACGCGACATTCGAGCTATTACGTAATGAAGATGTTGCTTAAAGAAGGTAGACTTGCAAAAGTCGGTTATGAGAAGCGTTGCCGACGTGTGAATACGGCCATGAAGGGAGGGCGCCTTGGCAGAACCAGTAGATCAGGGGACGCGCGAACTCGTCCTCGACCTCATAGTTGAAAAAGGCCCGGTAACAGCATCGGTTATCGCTAAAATTCTAGGGCTTACAACCGCTGCGGTTCGCCGTCATATCACCACTTTGGAGCAGTCCGGTGAGATAGCTGAACGCGAGCAGCCGCAGTCGACGAAGCGCTCGCGGGGCCGTCCGGCTCGCCATTACATTGCCACGGACGTTGCTCACGAACGCTTGCATGATAGCTATTCAGAAATTGCGACGAGGGCTATGTCATACCTCGCGCAAACAGCTGGAGTGGAAGCAATCGAGAACTTTGCCGCAGTTCGTTCGCGCGAAATTGAACGCAAGTATGCACCCGTGGTTCGCGCTGCGGGTCGTGATCCGAGGGCGCGCGCGGTGGCGCTTGCAGACGCCCTTACTCAGGATGGCTATGCGGCCAGCGTGCGCGACGTTGGGGGAGGTAACTTTGCTATCCAGCTGTGCCAGGGGCACTGTCCGATCCTGGAGGTAGCGGAAGATTTTCCGCAGCTATGCGAGGCGGAGACACAGGCGATTGGGCGCCTGCTAGACGTACACGTGCAGCGACTTGCCACTTTGGCGGGGGGCGAGCACGTGTGTACAACGCACATTCCAGTTGCGGCGCTGACCAGAAGAAACGGCTGGCGCCACGGTGGAGATCGAGCGCACGAGCGTTCGAACTAGGAAGGAACTAATGACCACTACAACGAAAGTTGAACGAGGTGAAGACAAGCCGCGCACCGATGACGAGATCATCGACTCGATTGGTGCGTACCAGTACGGCTGGCGCGACACTGACGTGTATGGCGCTGACGTGGAGCGTGGCTTAACTGAAGCCCTTGTTCGTCATATTTCGAGCATTAAGGAAGAGCCTGAGTGGATGCTTGAGCGTAGGCTCAAGGGATTCAAGGCGTGGGAACGTAAACCCATTCCTAAGTGGGGTCCAAACCTCGATGACATCGATTTCGATTCGTTTAAGTACTACGTTCGCCCGTCCGATCGTCCGGTGAGCTCGTGGGATGACCTGCCTCCCGAGATCAAAGAAACTTACGAGCGTCTCGGTATTCCCGATGCGGAGCGTAAGCGTTTGATCGCAGGTGTAGCTGCCCAGTACGAGTCCGAGGTTGTGTACCAGCAGATCCAGGAGGACTTGGAGAAGCAGGGCGTTATCTTCCTCGATACCGATACGGGCTTGAAAGAACACCCGGAGCTGTTCGAGCGTTTCTTCGGTAAGGCCGTTCCGGCTGGCGATAACAAGTTCGCTGCGTTGAATACCGCCGCGTGGTCTGGCGGTTCCTTCATCTACGTACCTCCGGGCGTGCACGTGGAGATTCCGCTCCAGGCTTACTTCCGTATCAATACTGAAGCTATGGGCCAGTTTGAGCGAACGCTAATTATTGCGGATGAGGGCTCTTACGTTCACTACGTCGAGGGTTGTACTGCGCCGATTTACGACACCAACTCGCTTCACGCGGCAATCGTGGAGATCTTCGTCTTGAAGGATGCGCGCGTTCGCTATACCACCATTCAGAACTGGTCTAACAACGTTTTGAACCTTGTGACTCAGCGTGCTGTCGTTGAAGAGGGCGGAACTATGGAGTGGATCGATGGCAACATCGGTTCCGCTGTAACCATGAAGTACCCGGCCTGCTACCTCATGGGTGAGCACGCTCGTGGTGAGACACTCTCTATCGGTTTTGCGGGCGAAGGGCAGCACCAGGAGACGGGCGCAAAAATGCATCACATGGCGCCCTACACCTCTTCAACAGTGGTTGCGAAGTCGGTTGCCCGTAACGGTGGGCGCGCGTCCTACCGCGGTCTCGTTGAGATCGATGAGAAGGCGCACCACTCGAAGTCGAACGTCCTTTGTGACGCCCTCCTTGTCGATAAGGAGTCGCGTACCGACACCTACCCGTACGTGGACGTTCGTAATGACGATGTGGAGATGGGCCACGAGGCAACTGTGACGAAGGTTTCCGAGGATCAGTTGTTCTACCTGATGTCGCGTGGACTCGAAGAAAACGAAGCTATGGCGGTGATCGTCCGCGGATTCGTGGAACCGATTGCGCGTGAACTTCCAATGGAATACGCGCTTGAACTTAACCGCCTCATTGAACTACAGATGGAAGGATCGGTGGGCTAAATGTCGAACGCAATGGCTAGGGCCCATTCACATGGCGCGGGCACCCAGGCGACGTACTCGTCGCGAGCGGACCGCCCCAGCTCCTTCAACCCGGCTGATATTCCGGTTCCAAACGGGCGTGAAGAGGATTGGCGTTTCACTCCGATTAAGCGCATCCAGGCGCTTTTCGTTGAGTCTGGCTACGCCGAGGCGGACCTTCCGGTTTCCGTGACCGCACCGAGCGAGGTCTCGGTGAGCGTTGTGGATGCTAAGGATTTCGATCTCGATAAGATCTTGGCTCCCGGCGATCGCACCGCAGTCGTATCGTGGGTCCTTGCGAACTCGATAAACCTCATTGAGATTCCGAAGGGTAAGGCTCTTTCGGAGCCCGTGTTCATCAACATCTCAAACGATGACGAAACGCCCCGCAGTCAGCGAATCTACGTTCGCGCTAACGAAGCTAGCGAGGCAGTGGTAGTAATCAACCACAAGGGTAAGGGAAAGCTGAACCAGACCGTGGAGATCGATGCGGCTGACGCGGCAAAACTAACGGTGGTTTCCCTCCAAGAGTGGGATGACACCGCTACTCACGCGTCGAACCACCGCATGCGGGCCGGGCGCGACACGCAGTTGCGTCACGTGGTCGTCACGCTCGGAGGCGATCTCGTTCGTCTGAGCGCAGATACTGAGTTCGCGTCCCCGCGGGGCAATATTGAAATGCTTGGCCTGTACTTCGTTGATGCTGGCCAGCATTTGGAACATCGCCCGTTCATCGCGCATACGCAGCCGCATTGCTACTCTCGCGTTACCTACAAGGGTGCGCTTCAAGGCAAGGATGCTCAAGCAGTTTGGGTGGGTGACTGTCTGATTGGCGCAAACGCTGACGGAACGGACACTTACGAGCTGAACCGCAACCTCGTGCTTTCCGAGGGAGCGCGTGCAGATTCCGTGCCAAATCTTGAAATCGAAAATGGTGAGATTGAGGGTGCGGGCCACGCGTCTGCGACGGGCCGTTTTGATGACGAGCAGCTGTTCTACCTGATGGCCCGCGGCATCTCTGAACGGGACGCGCGTCGCCTCGTGGTACTAGGATTCTTCGGCGAGCTGGTAAACCAGATTGGCGTACCCTCCGTCCAGGAACACCTTATGGAAACCATCGAGGCCGAGCTGGAAAAGGGCGGCTCGATGGACAAGCTGGTGTCGCGATGAGCTTCCAAGTTGCATGCCCCGCAGACCTAGAAGCGGGCCAGGCTCGCATGGTCGAACTGACGAATGAGGCGGGAGAGGAGCTCCCGATCGCAATCATTCGTGACACGGTAGGCGACTGGTACGCGATTTACGATACGTGCCCCCACGCGGACGTGTCTTTGTCCGAGGGAGACATTTCGCAAGCATGTGTGGAATGTTGGGCACACAGCGCTGAAATCAACTTAAAGACGGGGGAGGCCACGCTACCTGTGACCGAAACTGTGCGTACTTATCCCGTGAAGCTTGAAGGCCAGAACGTTCTGGTTGATCTGGAAGTAGAGTAAGGAAAACTTAAATGACTACCCTTGAAATCAAGGATCTACACGTCAGCGTAGATACCGGCGAGGAAATGAAGCACATCCTCAAGGGCGTAAACCTGACTATCAATTCTGGCGAGAAGCACGCAATCATGGGGCCGAACGGTTCTGGTAAGTCTACGCTCGCGTATGCGCTCGCGGGCCACCCGAAGTACCAGATTGATTCCGGTGAGGCCCTGCTTGACGGCGTGAATATTCTGGAGATGGATCCGCACGAGCGTGCCCAGGCCGGCCTGTTCCTCGCGATGCAGTATCCGGTTGAAGTGCCGGGTGTGACCGTGTCGAACTTCCTGCGCACCGCTAAGACCGCCATTGATGGTGAGGCTCCGAAGGTCCGCTCTTGGGTGAAGGAGCTGAAGGAAGCTACGGATAACTTCCGTATGGATCCGGCGTTCACGGAGCGTGAGGTAAACGTAGGTTTTTCGGGCGGCGAGAAGAAGCGTCTGGAGATTTTGCAGATGGAAATGCTGAATCCGAAGATGGCTATCTTGGATGAGACGGACTCTGGCCTAGATATTGATGCTCTGCGCATTGTGTCTGAAGGTGTGAACCGCGTGGCCGACAAGTCGAACCTCGGCGTTCTACTGATCACGCACTACACGCGAATCCTGCGTTACATTAAGCCGGATTTTGTGCACGTGTTTGTGGATGGTCACATTGTTGACGAGGGCGGTCCGGAGCTTGCTGACCGTCTTGAAGAAGAAGGTTACGACCGTTACCTGAACAACTAGTCCGGAGATTTTAATGACAACTGATCGGCTTACCAAAGCGCTTTCTGCCCAGGAAGTGGAGGATCTGCGCACGCAGTTTCCTATCCTTGGACGCATTGGACGCGATGGTAAGCCGATCATTTATCTCGATTCTTCGGCTACATCGCAAAAGCCCGTTAGGGTGATCGAGGCTGAAGCCGAGTTTTACCGTTTCCATAACGCCGCGGTAAACCGGGGCACGCACATGCTGGGCGATGAATCAACGGGAGCGTTTGAGGCTGCGCGCGAAACGGTTGCGAACTTTGTTGGGGCTGACGCCCGAGAGATTGTGTGGACTAAAAACGCAACTGAGGCTATCAACCTTGTTGCTTACGCGATGTCTAACGCAGCCGCCGGTATGGGAGGAACTCAGGCGCAACGCTTCCGGGTTGGGCCCGGTGACAAAATCGTTGCCACACGCGCCGAGCACCACGCGAATCTGCTCCCTTGGCAAGAGCTCGCAGCTCGCACGGGTGCCGAGTTCGCCTTCCTCGACCTGCTTCCAGACGGTCGCATTGACCTCGAAACGTTGAACGTAATAGATGAGCGCACGAAACTGGTTGCTTTTACTCATGCATCAAACGTGACGGGCGCGGTGTCCCCGGTAGAACAGATCGTGGCTGCAGCGCGCCACGTTGGTGCCCTCGTTCTGCTTGATACGTGCCAGTCATCAGCGCACATGCCTATAAACGTGCGCGAACTAGGTGTTGACTTCGCCGTGTTCTCTTCGCACAAGATGCTTGGGCCAACCGGTGTAGGCGCACTTTGGGGGCGCTACGAGTTGCTTGAGGCGATGCCTCCGGTACTGGTGGGCGGTTCTGTCATTGCTAACGTGACGATGGAAAAATCGATCTATTTGCCTCCGCCAAACCGTTTTGAAGCTGGCTCGCAGCCGGTGGCTCAAGCGGTGGGTTGGGCGGCTGCGCTCGACTTCCTGAGCGAGGTAGGCATGGATCGGATTGCGGCGCGTGAGGAGCAAATCACAGCCGCTCTACTTGATGTGGTTAAGAACGCGGACGGCGTGCAACTACTCGGACCAGCAGATACTAAGAATCGTCTAGCGGTGGTGGCGTTCGCCGTGGAGGGCGTACACCCGCACGATGTGGGTCAATACCTCGATTCGGAGTCCGTTGCCGTGCGCGTGGGGCACCACTGCGCGATCCCTCTGCATAAGTTTTTTGGGGTGCGTTCATCGAATCGCGCTTCGGCGGCATTAACAACTACGCTGGATGAGGTGCACCGGTTCGGTGAAGCCTTGTCGCGAGTTCGTGGTTTTTTTGGAGGAGTGTAAGTGTCAAGCTTGGAGACGTTGTATCAGCAGGTCATCCTCGATCATTCACGCAGGCGTGTTGGCGAGGGGGAGATTCCTGAGGACGTAGATGGAGAGTCCTACCAGGTTAATCCCACCTGCGGTGACGAGATCACGCTCGGCGTTCACGTGAAGGATGGCGAACTCGTTGACTACACCTGGACAGGTGACGGGTGCTCGATTTCGCAGGCCTCAATTTCGGTGATGGCAGAGCTAATCAATGGAAAGTCGATTGCCGAAATCTCGCAGCTGTACAAAGATTTTGAAACCATGATGCATTCGCGCGGAAAGGGCGTTTCTGACGAGCTTCTTGATCGCTTAGAGGACGGCGCCGCGTTTGAAGGCACCGCTAAGTTTCCAAACCGTATCAAGTGCTCACTGCTGGGCTGGTACGCGTTGAAAGACGCGCTGGTGAAGGCAGGAGTCGCATTGGAGGATCAACAATGAGTAATCCCATGGCTAATCCCGAGCCCGTGGAACAGCGCTTCCAGGAGGTCGTACCTGAGGAGGCCGCCGCTACGGTGGATCACGAAAGCCTCGGACAACTTACCGCGCAGGAAGTTGAAGACTGCCTACGTGACGTTATTGACCCTGAACTTGGTATCAACATCGTTGACCTGGGCCTGCTATACGGCATCATGATTGACGAAAATGATCACGTGAATATTGACATGACGCTAACATCCGCCGGCTGTCCACTTACGGATGTGATTGAGAACCAAGTGCGCATGATGCTGAATGGTGTTGCAAGTGGCGTTACCTTGAACTGGGTGTGGCTGCCACCATGGGGACCGGACCGTATTACTGAGGACGGTCGCGAACAGCTACGCGCAATCGGTTTCAACGTATAGTTCTTGCTACGTATGGTTTTGGCTCCGCAAATGCGGAGCCAAAACCAATTGGTAAGAGTTATTTGCCGCCACGCTCGAGCATGAGGCGATCCTTCACAACTCTGCGCATGATCTTTCCGATCTGGGAGTGCGGAAGTTCAGAGACTATTGCCAAAGAGCGGGGGAGGGCGTAGTGGGATATTTTCTTTTCTGCCCAGGCGCGTACGTCCTCTAGCGTGATGTTTTCAACGCCCTCATCTAGCACGAGGGCCGCAGTAACCTCTTCGCCGCCTGGAACGGGCATGCCAACAATGGCTACGTCTTTAACTCCCGGCATGGAGCGAATCGCTTCCTCAACTTGCGTGGGGTAGACGTTGAAGCCGCCGGACAGGATTAGCTCTTTGCGCCTATCTGCAAGGTAAACGAACCCGTCGTCCACCATACCGATATCGCCGGTGCGGAAGTACCCATCTTTTGTGAATGCCTGCGCGTTCTCTTCGTCTGCATCCAGGTAGCCGGAAAACACTTGTGGGCCTTTAACGAGGATCTCGCCCGGCTCTCCCTCAGCCGGCTCAACATCAGGGTCGTTGAGGTCTCCCAGACGCATTTGTGTGGAGGGGAAGGGGAGACCTAGAGCGCCGCGGCGGCGTTGGCTAGTCATGGGAGAACCGCACATTGTGGGCGAGGTTTCGGTCATTCCGTACCCCTCGATAATGTACCCGCCAGTGGATTTCTCCCAGCGCTCAGCAACGTCGGCCGGTAGCGGCATGGCGCCGCTGATTGCGTAGCGGATGGAAGAAATATCGATCTTCTTTTCGCGTGCACGCTTTTCAATCCGGTCGAACATGGGCGGAACGCCAACGAAAAACGTCACCGGCGTTCGCGAGTGAGCGGCCAGGGCCATATCAACGTCGAACTTGGGGAGCATGATCTGGCAGGCTCCGTACTTCACCGCGCAAACCAGGAAGAAGCAAAGTCCGAACGAGTGGAAGTAGGGTAGCAACGAGAAGAAGTTCTCAGCGCCCTCGTGCAACCTGTAAACCCACGACAGGTTCTGGTTTGCGTTTGACCCGATGTTCTTGTGGGTCAAAGGAACCGATTTTGGTACGCCGTTAGTTCCTCCCGTGTGCAAGATTGCCGCTATGTCAGAGCCGATTGCATGCGGCGTTGACGGGTCAATTGGGCTGGCTGCACGCACCTTGTCATCCCAGGATAGGGTGCCGGCCGGAGCTGCTAAGCGCATCTGATCGCGAGCTTTGCGGGCCGGGGCGATGGGAAGCGCCAGCATCGTCTTCTTAGTAACCGGCATGTACCGAGTGATGTCGACGGTAAAAACAGTTTGGAGCTGGTGGCCGGGGCCAAAGGCAAACTTGGAGACTGACTTTTCCCACACCACGGCCACTTTGCCGCGGTGGCGTTTAATCTGCTGTTCAATCTCTGATATTGGGGCGAGCGGATTGTGTTCAGCAGCAATCGCTCCAATGCGCATGAGGGCGTAGAAGACGATCACGTGTTGTGGACAGTTTGGTAGCGCGATAGAAACGGCGTCTCCTCTGCGGACTCCCGCGAGGCGAAGGACGTTTGCAGCGCGATCAACTTCGGTCTTTAGCTGACTATAGGTAAGCTCCTGCCCGAAGTACTGGGTTGCGGGCCTATTTGGGTAGAAGCGTGCCGTTTCTTCTAACACCTGGTAGAGGGAGGTTTCCGGCTCCGCAATCTCGTAAGGCACGCCTTTTTCGTAGTGTGAGCGCGCCATCTCGGTGATGGTCGACATGATTCTCCTAAAGGAACTATGCTCTTATCTTACGGTAGCGTAAGTTAGTATCCCTCGCATAATTTATCGCGTCTAAAGTGCCTTCGTGTAGCATTTTGCCCGCCTCAAAGGGCGGGCAAAATGCGTCGGGATAAAGCAGTTGGTTTTACTGGAAGTAATCCGGGCCGTGCGTCTCCTGCGTATTCGCCTGGGCTGGGGTCGGTGCAGGCGGAATGATGCCGCGTTGAGCCAGCACCCATTGCGGATAGAGGCTTTGCCATTCGGGGTAGAACCGTCCCTTGGAAAGCTCTCCGGCCAAATAAACGGCATCGGGCTGCGGCGTCTTACTCGGGTCGTGAACGCGGCTTACTTTTGCCTTCTTCGCCGCGAAAGCGAGGGCGGCGGTAACTGTGCCCATGATGACGGTGGAAACCAGGAATGAAGCAGGCGTGGACGTCGTTTCCTCACTGATGAGGGAATCGGAAGTGTTAGAAAATGCTTCGATGGTAAGGATGACCATGTTATTGGAGGCGTGCATGGCAACTGCGGCCTCCACACCACCCGTGTACCACATGAGAAATACGGCGCACAAAGAGAACACGGCCAGGTCGGCGAGGATCCACACGTCCAGCGAACCGTGCAGGAGCGCGAACACCGGGGCGGAAGCCAAAGTGGCCACGAGCAAAGAAACCCAGCGGTTAGGGATCCACGATCCGAACATTTGCAGGAATCCCGCGCGAAATGTGAGTTCTTCTGCCGCGCTTTGGAACGGGACTAACACAAGCGTGAGTAGTAGGAGGATGGCCAGTTGTGGTCCGGGTTTGAATTCCGTGCCCTCAAGCAAGCTCATTGGAATGAAAGCGAGTGCGAAAATCGGTATGGCAATGGCGAAGCAAGTGGCCAGCCACTTGTAGCGTAAGCGGCCTTCAACCGAGAAAAAGTAACCCACGCCCGTACGTGCGCCCAACGCCACGCCGGCTAATACGGCGGGAATCAGAACGGCGATGCTAAGCATTAGGACGGTGAAGACAACCGGATCCGTAGCATCGATCTCGCCGGTAAATAGCTGCTGGTATCCAGGGCTGTTGAGCGCAGGTATAGCTAGCGGAAGTAACGTCACCATCGTTGATAGGGCAAGGAAAACTACCAGCGCGATAACGATCGCTAGAAGAGGCCGGTACCAGCGTCTGTCTGGGCCGGCAGAGAGCTTGTGATATTCGGCAGGCTCTCGCGGTTGGATTTGCGGTAGGTGAAGCAAAGCGGCCTCCTAGTTGCCGTAGAAACGGGCAAGGGTTTCTTGCTTGTACTCGGTGTACTCACCGTTTCGGATGGATTCGCGGATGCTATCCACAAGGTGAACGGTGAACCATTCGTTATGAATCGTTGCAAGTGTCGAAGCTAGTATTTCGTGAGCTTTGAACAGGTGGTGGACGTAGGCGGTTGTGTAATTTTGGCACGTGTAGCAACCGCATCCGTCAGCTAACGGGCCGAAATCGCGTTTGAACCGTGCGTTCGTGATGTTAACGCGCCCATCGGGAGTGTATATCGCGGCGTTGCGTGCCACGCGTGACGGGTTGACGCAGTCGAACGTGTCAGCACCCGCCTCGATCGCGGCAAAGAAGTCATCAGGTTCAGAGATGCCCAGGAGGTGACGAGGCTTATTATCGGGTAGTGCGCTGGTTAGCCAAGAGACGATAAGCCCAAGATTTTCTTTTTCGAGGGCGCCGCCCAGGCCGAACCCGTCAAAGCCTTCACTGTTAATACCCAGCTGCTCCAAGTCTGGTGACGTGCGCATTTGGGTGAGGGCACGCGCCGCTTCGTTACGCAAATCTTTGTACTGTGCTCCTTGCAAAACGCCGTAAAGTTGCTGGTACGGCTTGTCGGGATTCTCGGCGGTGAGGCGCCAATGCTGATCTAAGGAGCGCTGCGCCCAGCGGTGCGTACGCGCAAGTGACTCAACCTGATAGTCATAGGGGTGGAGCAGGGAAGTGAGCTCGTCGAAGGCAAACATGATGTCTGCCCCCAGCTGATGCTGAATACTTAGCGAAATCTCGGGGTTGAACCTGTGCTTAGTGCCGTCAATGTGCGAGCGGAACACCACCCCGTCCTCGTCCACGGCGGCGCGGTTGCGGCGAACGGCCTCCGCGGCTTCATCTTCGGCAGTTACCTTCTTGCCGGCAAACTCTTGCGAGAGAACTTTCTTGTAGTTAGAGCCAAGCGACAGAACTTGGAAACCACCAGAATCAGTGAACGTGGGGCCGGCCCAATTCATGAACTTGCCTAGGCCGCACCCGGCCTCCACAATATCTGCGCCCGGTTGCAGGTAAAGGTGGTAAGCGTTTGCAAGTAGGGCTTGCGCGCCAAGCTCCTTCATCATTTCGGGAAGCACACCCTTTACGTTGGCAAGGGTGCCAACCGGGATAAAGGCGGGAGTCTCGATGGTGCCGTGCGCCGTTTGAAGCGTGCCAACGCGCCCGAGAGGACGCGGGCCGTCGCCGGTTTCCACCTCGACTTCATCCAACCACGCCGCAACTTTGAAGCCGCGCGAAGCCTCGATGCGCTCGCGGTGTGCCTGCGTGATTGGCGCGTTAGACATGGGACTCCTCGTAGCTTTCTATGCGCTTGATCCAACCGATCACTCGGTAGGTCACGGGCAAAAGAATCACCTCAACCCCGACTTTATACACGTAGCCGACAAACAGATAGTTCAAAAATTCCGCGCCCGTAATCACGCCGTAGAACGCAACCGTGCAGAAAATAAGGGTGTCCGCGAACTCTCCAACCAGAGTGGAACCGATCAGGCGCGCCCACAGGTGGCGTTCCCCCCACTTTGCCTTGATACGTACTAGAACCCACGAATTCAGTAGCTGACCGGCCAAATATCCGAGTACAGATGCAGCCACAATACGCGGAACAAAGCCCAGTACGGCAACAAAAGCTTCCTGGTTTTCATAGCCTGGACCGGCTGGTGCCGCACCTACAACGAGGAAGGTTAGAGCGGCAAGGATAGAGAACGCGAAGCCGGCGAGTATGGCTCGGCGCGCACGGGAAAATCCGTAGACTTCCGACAGCACGTCACCAAGAATGTAAGTGAGGGGGAACAGTACGGCACCGCCATCGAACACTAAAAGTGCGGGGCCGATATGGATTCCAATTAATTTGGTTGCTGCAATATTCGAAAGGATTAGCAGGGCAACGAATGAGATCGCGACGATGTCATAAACGCGCGGCTCACGGGTTTTCACACTGTTTAAAGTCACGCGGTAAACATACTACAAGGCCGGTTTAGACTCTATTCGTTACCCATTTACACTGGTCATTGTGATTAATGTTTCGAACCTTACTGTGCGGATTGGCCCGCGCACCCTTTTGCAGGGCGCCAGCTTCCATGTTGATAAGGGAATGCGGATCGGTTTGGTGGGCCGCAACGGGGCCGGCAAAACTACAACCATGCGCATGCTGGCCGGCGAACCGGATCGGGGTGAAGCCGAGTTTGATGGCACCGTGGTGCGTCGTGGCAGCCTCGCCTATTTGCCGCAGGACTCGCGTGTAGCGGACCCGCAGCAGAAGGGGCTGGACCGAATTTTATCGGTGCGAGGCATTGATCAGCTGCTTGCGAAAATTGAGAAGGCGCAAATACAGATGAGCACATTGGAGGGGCCGCGCCAGCAGAAAGCTATGGAGCGCTATGTGCGCCTAGATCAAGAGTTCACCAATCAGGGCGGGTATGCCGCCAAAGCGCAGGCTTCCCAGATTGCGTCCTCTCTCGGTTTGAACGAGGATCAGCTCTCGCGCCCCCTCGGGACCCTCTCAGGTGGTCAGCGTCGCCGCGTTGAACTCGCGCGCGTCCTATTTTCCGAGGCTGAAGTTCTGCTCCTTGATGAGCCTACGAACCACCTCGACCATGATTCCCTAATCTGGCTTCGCGACTTCTTGAAGACGTATCCGGGTGGGATGATAATCATCTCTCACGATGTGGCGCTGATCCGCGAGACCGTGAACCATGTGATGCACCTGGACGCGGACCGCGCGGTTGTAGACCAGTACAACATGGGCTGGGATCTGTATTTGAAGCAGCGAGAAGAAGACGAGCGGCGGCGCAGGCGTCAGCGGGCAACAGCTTTAAAGAAGGCGGAGGCGCTACGCGCGCAAGGCGAGAAGATGAGGGCGAAAGCAACCAAGGCGGTAGCTGCCCAGCAGATGCTTCGCCGCGCGGAAGAACTCGAGGCCAGCGTCGAGCCGGTGCGACAGGTAGAGAAGGTTGCGCGTCTGCGTTTCCCAGAGCCTGCTGCGTGCGGAAAGGTGCCGTTGCGTGCCTCTTCGCTTTCGAAAACCTATGGATCGCTCGAAGTCTTTACAGGCGTTGATTTGGCCATTGACCGCGGCTCGAAAGTGGTAGTGCTTGGGCTGAATGGTGCGGGTAAAACTACGCTTCTTCGGATCCTGGCTGGAGCTCTCAGCCCCGATACTGGCGAGGTTGAAGCCGGTTATGGATTGAAGCTCGGTTACTATGCGCAGGAACACGAGACGCTAGATCCAAACAAAACCGTGCTGGAGACGATGGTTGCGGCCGCACCCGCATTCGACGACACCCGGGTTCGCAATGTCCTTGGCCAGTTTCTGTTTTCTGGTGAGGACGTGGATAAGCCTACGGCTGTGTTGTCAGGTGGGGAGCAGACCCGGCTCGCTCTGGCCACGCTAGTGGTATCGGCCGCTAACGTTCTGCTGCTTGACGAGCCAACTAACAACCTCGACCCAGCCTCACGAGAGGAAATCCTCTATTCGTTGAAAACATACGAGGGGGCGGTGGTGCTCGTAACGCACGACCCGGGTGCGGTGAAAGCGCTGGAGCCAGATCGCGTGCTTCTGCTACCCGACGGGGATGAGGACCTGTGGGATGACTCTTACTTGGAGCTCGTGACTCTCACTTAAAGCTGGTGGCCATCGTTTAAGCTTGCGCGCTCTTCTTCGGTGAGTGAGCGAGGGTCTACGGGCTTGGGGGCTGGTGCGGTGGCCGCTTCAACCTCGCTGATAGGAACAACGCGATGGGGGAAAGACCGTAAGCTGACAAATTCGGTGAGGAAATCGCGGTGCCTCTCGCACGCCAGCCAGGTTTTTTCGCGCGCAGCATGGATCTTTGGGTTAGACCAGATAACCGCCCAGCGAGCTACTTCGGTGCACTGGCGGGCTGAACAGACGTGGAAATGCTTTTCGCTCACGCCCCAATACTATAGTTTGCCCGCAAGGTCCTCGATTCGCCCTACAAAACCAGTGCGCGATCTCTTAGAGTTGAGGCATGGGGCAAACACTGATTCTTGTCCGTCACGCCCAGGCGCGTCACGGGGGTATGCGGGACGAGTTGCGCCCGTTGACCAGGGCTGGCCAAGAGCAGGCTCGACAACTTGCCCGTAGAGTAAAAAATTTAATAGGCAATGGTGTGATTCTGCATTCTCCGGCGGTCCGTGCTTTACAGACCGCGCGGGAGATTGCCCGCGAGAGCGGCGGTCAGCTTCTGCAACTGAACGAGCTTTACTACGCGGATGAATATGATCTGTTGCGATCCATACCTGCGTTAACCGGCCCTGTGATGGTGGTAGGTCACGCGCCGACCATCCCGTACGCGGCTGCGCTGATCGCACTCGGTGAGGGCAGTGACCTCATCGTCGCCCGGGGCTGTCCAACCGCCACTGCCTACGTGTTCGAGATCCCCGACTTAACCCAGTTACGGCGGGCCAGCGCCGCCCTAAAAGATTTGATTGTCACGCCCGCTCGGTGACTTTTGTAATGCCAAAATTGTGACTACAGGCAGGGGGCCAAGAAGCCGATCCCTGGTGTAGTTGGAGTATGGAAACAAAAACGAATGCTCCCGCGGTCTCGGTTGCTTCAGTTGCCAAATCGTTCAAATCCGTGCAGGCACTAAAAGGCGTGTCGTTCGAGATTGAACGTGGTGACATAGTTGCGATTCTTGGACCAAACGGGGCTGGCAAAACAACACTGATAGACACTGTTCTTGGACTTTCCAAGCCGGATAGCGGAAGTACTAGCCTTTTTGGCCTTACCGCAAGCGAAGCCATTGCGAAATCCCTGGTGGGAGTCGTCATGCAAACGGGTGGTCTTTTACCAAACGTTTCTGTGCGTGACACGGTTAGTGAGGTCGCGGCGGCATTCCCGAAGCACATTCCGGTAGCGCAGGTGCTGCAAGAGGCTAACCTTTCCGAGATTGCTAGACGCAAGGTGGGGAAATGCTCGGGCGGCGAAATGCAGCGCATTCGGTTTGCGTTGGCCCTACTGGGAGCTCCTGACCTCCTAATCCTTGATGAGCCTACGGCTGGCATGGATCCTCGTGCCCGGCGCGACTTCTGGACCACCATGGAGTCACAGGCTAAGCGCGGACGCACAATCATCTTCGCTACGCACTACCTCGAAGAAGCGGAACATTTTGCTAAGCGCGTCATCTTTATGAATGAGGGCGAGGTCGTAGCTGACGGAACCGTTGATGAGGTGCGCGGTCTGGTTGCCGGCACCACGGTGGAAGCCCATATTGATGGCGCCTTGACTTTGGAGCAGGTGCGTGCATGGCCGGAGGTGCTAAGTGCTCACCCGGAGGGGCAGAAGGTGTCTATCTCAACGGGTCTTTCAGACGCTGTTGCACGGCGCTTGCTAGATGCTGGGGCAACGAATCTTCGCATTAGTTCAGCTTCGCTTGAAGACACGTTCTTTGAGCTGACGGAAAGGAGTGGAAAATGAGCGCAAACTTGGTAGCTTCGCGCCCAGGTGCGTACGTGTTTTACAACGTAAAGAGGCTGCTTTCAGATTGGTCGCTATTAGCATTTGGCATCGGCTTACCCGTTGTTCTCTACCTGGTTTTTGGCGCCACCTTGACAGACATGGATGTACGCTTGGCGCACGGAAACTTCGCGGCTTACGTGATGATCTCAATGGCTGTTTACGGTGGAATAACCGGGGCGGTTGGGCAGATTGGCAGCGTGGTGGTGGAATCGAACACCGGATGGTCTCGCCAGCTCGCCCTCACTCCACTTACTCGAGGGAAGAGGATAGCAGGGCTTATCGTGCCCGCCTTGGTGAGTGTCGTACTTCCGGTTGCCGCCGTGTTCCTCACGGGATTCTTGACGGGATCTGAAATGAGCGCAAAGGCTTGGGCTACTGGCTTCGTGTTTGCATGCCTGTCATCCATTCCATTCACGTTCTATGGTTCGGCAGTCGCATACGCGTTTCGTTCTCCAACAGCCGTGTCAATCGCTGCTACTGCATTGGTTCCGTTAGCGTTTTTTGGCAACATGTTCGCCCCGATATCGCCCACGATGTTGAAGATCGGCATGTTCACACCCATGTATGGTCCATCTGCACTGTCTCGTTACTGGCTAACCGATGGGGCACAAAGCATTTCTCAAGATCCTTGGTTTGTACAGCATGATCTGTGGGTAGGGATAGTTAACATATTGGTGTGGGCGGCCGTGTTCGCCTTGGCAACCGCGCTACTTCGCAGGAGGACCTTGGAGAGACAATGAAAATGAAGGCCGCAGCGAAGTTCAGCTGGACTGACAGTGCTTATGCTTCCGTCTGGCTAATCTTCTTAGTTTTCTCGATCGTCTCGCTAGCCACGGATAACATGCCTAGCCCGCAGCGCACGTTCGGATTCGTCTTCCTCATCATGTTCGCGCTGATGTATCCCATTGCCAACGGGTATTTAGGTAGTTGGCCAGAGGGGCCAGTTGGTCAGCGTGTGGCTTTTTGGTGGGCGGTGCTCTGCATCCCCATAATCGGGTTCAGTATTTTTGTGAGCCCTCTGTTCAGCTACGTGTTCTTTCCCTACATGTTCGCAATTACGGTATTCACACTACGTGGGCCAGTGCGGCTTTGGCTGGCAGCAATATTGGTGGCGGCGTGCACCGTCCTCGCGCTGCTCTTTGCGCCAAGTAAAACGATCTTGATGGTGTGGTTAGGCCACGCGCTACTGTCGCCAATCCTGATGCTTCCAATCGCGCTTGTGTCGGAGAAGGTTGAGCGTCAAGATGCCCTCGCTGCCGAGGTTGCGATAGCTCACGAACGTGAAGAGATAGCAGCCGACTTGCATGACCTGCTGGGGCAAACCCTCACGCTCCTTTCCCTGAAGGCAGATGTTGCGGCGAAGGTAGCTGAACGCCAGCCGGAGAACACCGCAGTAGTAAAAGAGAGCCTGGATGAGATCGCGGGCCTGTCAAGAGTTGCCCTCGCAGAAGTGCGCGCTGCAGTAACTCGCACCCGAATGCCAGACTTTGCCGGTGAGATGCAAGCTGCAAGAAGGGCTTTGCAAACTGCAGGCATCGCAGTCCAGTCTCCGGCTCCAGAAGAGTCAGCTCGCGTCGCCGGCGTGAACTCCTATCTCTTTGGGTGGGTGCTTCGTGAAGCCGTAACCAACGTGGTGCGTCACTCGGACGCATCTTCCTGCACCATCAACGTCACGCCCACATCCATAACCGTTAGTGATAACGGGCGTGGATTTCAGCAAGTCGGCGCAGGTGGGTCCGGTCTTTCCAGTATGAAGCGTAGAGTCGAAGAGGCCGGGGGAAGCGTCGCTATAACGGGCGATGAGGGCACAACGGTTGAAGTTCGCATGGCGGGGAGGAACTAGCGATGGAAGCAATCCGTGTCGTAATCGCAGACGACCAGCATCTCGTGCGCGGAGCACTTGCCGCTCTGCTGGCTCTCGAAACTGACATTGAGGTGGTGGCGGACGTTGCAACGGGTAATGAAGCGCTTGACATCGCGCGCCGCAAGGAAGCGGACGTGCTGGTGCTGGATATTGAAATGGGGGAGGAATCCTTAACTGGCCTTGAAGTTGCTGAGAAAGTATCGCAACTTCACCTGCCTGCGCGGGTTCTAATAGTCACTACGTTCGGTCGCCCCGGATACTTACAGCGAGCTCTTGAAGCTGGGGCCCTCGGATTTATCGTCAAAGACACGCCATCGTCGCAGCTAGCTGAAGCGGTGCGGCGCGTCCATCGCGGTCTGCGCGTGATCGACCCTGCGCTCGCGGAAGAGTCCTTGTTTACGCCGCGTTCTCCGCTATCGGAGCGGGAGGCAGACGTGTTACGAGCCGCCCTTGCGGGTGGGTCGATCAAACATGTAGCCGAGGCGTTGGGCTTAAGCCAAGGAACGGTGCGAAACCATATTTCGTCGGCTATAGCAAAGGTTGGGGCAGACAACCGTTACGAGGCGTCGAGGATAGCTCGGGACCGCGGCTGGCTGTAGCTCCACTTCGAACCACGCATCCTGTTTGGGCTGAGAGGTTTTCCTCTCAGCCCATTTTCGCGTCCACGGTGCTCCTCCTGGTTCCGAAGATTGACGCAAAACACAAAAATCCCTCCACCTCACTCCACACTTAATTTTGGCTATTTAGCAGGCTTTATTTATGTTCAACATTTGGAAATCGCGCTTATATTGTTCCAATGGGGTTGGAAGTGGGGTAAAGTGGTGATAACCGAATAGGTGTGGTTAGCGACGGGGAGGTGAAACGTGTTCCTAGGTACGTATGAGCCAAAGCTAGATCCGAAGGGGCGCGTGATCTTGCCCGCAAAGTTTCGTGAACAGCTTTTGGAAGGCTTGGTGCTAACGCGAGGTCAGGACAGGTGCCTGTACGCGTTTCCAAAGTCCGAGTTTGAAGGCATGTTCGACCAGCTACGGCAGGCTCCGCTGAGCTCAAAGCAGGCACGCGATTACGTTCGCGTGATGCTCTCGGGCGCTTCAGACGAGTTGCCGGACAAGCAGGGGCGAATCACGATCCCGCAGAACCTTCGCACCTATGCGGGTCTTACTCGCGATCTAGCTGTCATAGGAGCTGGCGCGCGGGTGGAGATTTGGGACGCCGAGCAGTGGGCAATGTACCTCGAGAATCAAGAAGAGGTCTTCTCGTCTACTGCCGACGAAATTATTCCGGGAATGTTCTAGTTCATCCTGGTCTCCAACCGAGAATCCGAAGTCACTTCCCCGGCGGCGGACGCGGTGGGAGTCCTGGCTGAACTAGTTCGTAATGAGAGGGGGCATCGTGGAGCTTTCGCCTGAAGCAATCAGTGAGCTACATGATCCCGTTCTCGTATCCAACGTTCTTGAATTGCTGGATCCAGTTTTGGCCAATGGTGGTGTGCTGGTAGACGGGACTCTCGGTATGGGTGGCCATACCGAGGCGGTTCTTAAGGCCTTCCCAAATGCTTCGGTTATCGGTATTGACCGAGATCCGCGTGCGATTGAGCTGGCCAGTGCGCGCCTTGCGCAGTTCGGATCTCGTTTTACTCCGTTTCTCGCCACTTATGATCAGATTGAAAGCGTCATTGCGAAGGCTGGTCTATCAGCGGTTGATGCGGTGTTCATGGATCTGGGTGTCTCATCCCTTCAGCTCGATGACGATGAACGGGGTTTCTCGTATTCACGCCGGGCACCCCTAGATATGCGCATGGATCAAACCGGCGGAATGAGTGCTGCGGATTTGCTCGCGTCTGCTAGTGAAGCTGAGCTTGCTCGAATCCTGCGAGTTTATGGCGAAGAGAGGTTTGCCAGCCGGATCGCGCGACGCATTGTCTTGACACGCGAGGAGCAGCCGCTTACGGACTCTTTGCAACTAGCGGAGCTGGTTCGTGAAACGATTCCGGCGGCAACGCGGCGCTCGGGTGGACACCCCGCGAAGCGGACGTTCCAGGCCCTTCGAATAGCTGTAAATGATGAGCTCACGATTTTGGAACGGGCGTTGCCCTCCGCGCTGTCGACTTTGCGCGTTGGGGGTCGCTTGGTGGTGGAGTCGTACCAATCTCTCGAGGATCGCATCGTTAAGCACCTATTCAAAGAAGGCTCTACACCCCTGCAAATGCCAAAGGGGTTACCGATCCGGCCTAGTGAACAGCCGCAAGCTCCTTTGGAACTTCTTACGAGGAAGGCGATTCAAGCGTCGGAGGCTGAAGTTGCGGTGAATCCGCGGGCTAAATCGGTGCGCTTGCGCGCGGTCCAACTTAACACTCCCTACAACAAGCAAGATAAAAGGAGCTCCCAATGACGTCGAGCGCTCTAAGAACGCGGCCGGCTCAGCCAAGGCGCGAGCAATCACGTCCTCCTCTTCGCGTTATCGCGTCCGAGGCTGGTCCGCGAGCTGCTTTCCCCGTGATTGCTATAGTTGCGTTGGTGTTGATCGCGGTACTTGCTGTGAACCTGTTTATCACTACCCAAATGGCGCAAACCGCCTACGAGATTCGCGACTCACGTGCGGAGCTTGTTCGGCTGACTGAAGAGACGCAAACACTACGGCAGAAGTTGCAGGTGGCCTCATCTCCGGCAGCGTTGCAAAAGGCGGCGGACGCGCAGGGCATGGTCCCTGCAGGTCAGGCGGGTTTCATTAAACTGAGTGAAGGTAGTGTAGAGGGCGGAATCGCAGCCGTTCGTTAGTTAGGAGGCCAGGTGAGTAAATCGCAAGCCGGCTCGCAAACGGCGACACGTGTATTTTTTGGCATCGCTATCTTCTTTTTCGTTGCGATTATGCTGCAGCTGATTAATGTGCAGATAAGTCAAGGAGCTGATCTGGCCGAGCAGGGTAGGTCGGTGCGCATGCATGCGGCAACGATTGATCCGCGGCGCGGAGACATCGTAGATGCTAATGGAAGCACGTTTGCAACCACAGTGGAGACCTACCACATTGCGGTAAACCAGGTGAATATCGCCAACACCAAAGTGTGGGACATCGACGAAGAGGGTAACCGAACCCAAATTGGGGCGGGCCCCGTTTTTGTTGCGCAAAAACTTGCTCCGGTTTTGCAGATGGACGAGGCCGAGGTGGGAGGCCAACTGATTGGCAACTCCACGTACCACTATCTGAAGAAAGACGTTGACGTTGAGACCTGGCGGAAGGTACGTGCACTACAGATTTACGGCATCGAGTGGGAGCCTTCCTACAAGCGCGTGTACCCAAACGACACGGTCGCAGCCTCGATTATTGGAACCATCGATGCCGAAGGAAAGGGCTCGTCGGGTCTTGAACTCACGCAGGACGCTAAGCTAACGGGTCAGCCTGGTCGCATGGTCCAAGAGTATGGCCCATACGGTGAGGTCATTCCGGGTGGCAAAACGATCTCGGAACCAGCTGTTCAAGGCGCGACCGTGCACACAACGCTACGTTTGGATCTACAACACTCCACTGAGGAGATTGTAAATAAGGCCGTGGAAACCTATTCGGCCCAGTGGGGAAGCGCCATTGTTCAAGAGATCTCTACGGGCAAGATCTTGGCCATGGCCGAATCGGGAAACAAACCAATTACCAACCAGCCACAGCCGGTTAAGAGCGTGCAATACTCGGTGGAGCCCGGCTCTATCGGCAAGATTTTGACATTTGCCACTGCCCTTGACGAAGCAAAAATTACCCCCGTCACCCCGGTGCTGTCGCAGTACAAGTACACAACGCCAGATGGGCAAGAGTTTCAGGATTCACACGAGCATCCTGACTACACGCTCACCGCAACGGGTGTCCTTGCGGAATCTTCTAACACCGCTACCGTCCGTGTCGGATCGATGGTTACTGACGATGAGCGCTATAAGCTTATGAAAGCAATGCACCTTGGCGAGGCAATTGATATCGGTCTGCCGGGGGAGGCTCCCGGTATTTTGGTAGAGCCGTCACAGTGGGATGGACGTCAGCGCTACACCACTATGTTTGGGCAAGGTTACGCGGTAACCCAGCTCCAGCAGGTTGGAATGATGGCTGCCTTTGCTAACGGGGGTGTGTATCAGCCTGCCCGCCTGATTGAAGGGTGGACTAGTCCGGACGGTACTTACGAGGCCGCTTTGCAGCGCGAACCGGAACGTGCGCTCGACGCAGATACGGCTAAGACGGTTTTGACGATGCTTGAATCAACGACGGCCGATGAAGAGGGCACGGGCTATACGTTTAACGTTGAGGGTTATCGCATAGCTGCGAAGACGGGTAGTGCCGAGGTTTTCGAGAATGGGCTGACGATTGGTACGGCCACGACAGTTGCAGGTGTTGTTCCCGCCGATAAGCCGGTTATTGCGGTTTCGGTTATCTTGTACCTGCCAAAGTACGGAATCCTTGCTGCTCAGTCTGCGGGCCCGTTGTTCAAATCAATTGTTACAGAGTCGGTGCAAAATCTGGGTATTCCAGGCTCGTCTGAAGAGGCCGTGCTTTACCCGATGAAGCCTTAGGACTGCTATGAGTGAACTAAAAGATTTACGTCCTAGCTCGGTAAGGGGAATCAGCGCGCAGCATCTTGCGAGTGCGCTGGGGGCTACAATCCGCCGTGCGGATTCCGATCCGCTGATTACCGGGGTAACGCTCGATTCGGCGGATGTGCAGCCAGGGGACCTATTCGTTGCGATTCCCGGCTTCAAACGTCATGGCGCAGAGTTCGCCCCTAAAGCTATTGCGGGGGGTGTCGTCGCAGTTGTCACAGACGCTGCAGGGGTTTCTATGCTCGAGGGCACAGAGGGTTTTGCACTGCTGGAGGTAGCAGATCCGCGGGCATTCGCAGGGTTGGCGGCGGCCCAAGTTTATGGCAATCCCGGCGAGTCCATGAGCGTTATTGGAATTACTGGAACGAACGGTAAGACCACAACTGCACACTTTGTGCATCACGTGCTTTCGCAGATGTCAGGACCCACGCTGTTGATCGGGACGGTGGGGGTGAGCCTCGGTGACACGCATGTTTCTTCTGCACGCACGTCTCTCGAAGCACCCGTTTTGCATCGTGTTTTGGCCTGGGCATTAGAGCGCGGCGCAAAGAACGTGGTCATGGAGGTCTCTAGCCACGCATTGAGTCTGCACCGCGTGGCGGGGATGAAGTTTGACGTTTCAGCATTCTTGAATCTGCAGCGCGATCATTTGGATTTCCATAAAACGATGGAGAGCTACTTCGAGGCAAAAGCCAGCCTGTTTGACGGTTGTCTTTCGAAGCGAGCAGTGATTTGTGTAGATGACGAGTGGGGAGAACGGCTGGCGCAAATGGTGCGCATACCCACGGTGACGGTTTCAACCAATTCCGAGGCTGATTGGCACGTCATTTCACACTCGCTTAACCAGGTGGATGCGGGAACGGATATGACGATCCGCGAAGGTAAGACTAATGTGCGTCTGCATTGCCCACTGCCGGGAATGATTAACGTGCAAAATGAGCTGACGGCCCTGGCTATCTTGGTCAGTTTAGGTTTTGAGACTGCCAGGGTGTGCGAGGAGCTTGCTCGCACGCCGGGGGTCCCCGGGCGTATGGAGGTAGTGGCGGAACGCTCACCGTCCGCGCCACTCGTTATCGTGGACTTCGCTCACACAGCCGATGCCATTGCGAGCGCGTGCGCGGCTCTAGACCCGGTAACGCCGGGGGCGTTGTGGATTTTGTTTGGTGCAACGGGAGAGCGAGATCGCGGTAAGCGGCCGGAAATGGGCGCGGTGGCGCTGGCCTCAGCTGATTTTGTGGTGCTCACTGATGACGACATCTACGGAGAAGATCCGGCACAGATTCGCGCTGAGGTTGCCGCTGGGTTTGAAGGCGCACCAGGTCGGGCCCGTGCCGCGTGGGAAAGTGATGACCGCAAGAGTGCGATTTACGAGGCCGTGCTGGCAGCAAGCCCGGACGACACGGTGCTGATCGCGGGCCGCGGACATGAGACGATCCAGATGATTGGTGAAAAACCCCACGTATTGGACGATCGGGTGGAGGCGCGAGCCGCTCTTTCGAAGCGTTCCTCACGCACTTCGTCGCTGGGAACTGGCGAGCCGGCAACAACCGCGTTGCCAAAGTTACGAATGATCAGCAAAACGTGGGAAGATTTTCAGTAATACTGATACAAGGACGTGTCGCGGCGTTTAGATGGAGAGGCGAATGAGGTACTCAGCAGACGAGATTGCGAAAGTCGTCGACGGTCGACTGGTTGGTGATAACACGGTCGTTTCCGGTGGCGTGTACACGGATTCGCGTGAGGTGACCCCAGAATCGTTGTACATTGCGCGTGTCGGTGAGCACGCCGATGGTCATGATTACCTTGATTCGGCGGTTGAACGTGGCGCTGTTGCGGCGATTGTGACGCGAGAGGACGCGGGGCCGCAGAATCTGACCAAGATCGTGGTGAAAGATGCAACGAAGGCGCTGGGGTTGCTGGCGCAGGCCCATCTGAAGAAGCTTCGCGAAGCGGGCGATATCGACGTTGTGGGGATCACCGGCTCTGTAGGCAAGACCACCACGAAGGATCTAACGGCGGGAATTTTGCGCGCGTTCGCGCCCACTGTTGCGCCGGTTTCTTCGTTTAATAACGAGGTTGGCATGCCGTTGACAGTTCTTCGAGCGGATGAGAACACGCGTTATTTGGTATTGGAGATGGGGGCTTCCGGGCCGGGACATTTGCAGTACCTTGCGAAGATTGCCTCTCCAGATATTGCAGTTGAGCTTGCGGTGGGCAAGGCGCACCTGGGTGGTTTCGGCTCGGTTCCGGCATTGGCACACGCTAAGGCGGAGCTTGTTGAGGGTCTAGCTAAGGGCGGCACAGCAATTTTGAATCGCGACGATCCAAATGTTCGCGATATGCAGTCGCTAGCCAAGGGCGCGGTCTTGTTCTTTTCTGCTGCAGGTAAGTCTGACGCGGAAGTGCGCGCCGTTAACGTAAAGCTCGATGACTCGTCTTGCGCTACCTTCGATCTTGAGGCGGGAGACGTTCTGAAGAAGGTAAAGCTCGGCCTTGTGGGCCGTCATCAGGTATCCAACGCGCTCGCGGCCATCAGCGTTTGCCTGACTCTTGGTTTGGATCCGCAAAAGATCGTCGAGACGCTAAATTCGCTACGCGCGCAGAGCCCGCACCGTATGAGTGTCACGCGTGCGCGCGGCATTACGATAATCGACGATTCGTATAATGCGAATCCGGATTCGATGAAGGCGGGCCTGGAGGTGCTTGGAAAGCTGGGAGAAAATGGGGCGCGGCGCATCGCTGTGCTTGGCGTGATGCTTGAGCTGGGGAAAAGTTCAACGTCTCTGCACCGGGAGGTAGGGCGCCTGGCTGATGAGGCCCGCGTGGATGTGCTGATCACGGTTGGTGAGGGTGCTCAACCAATTGGCGAGCCGCTTGTTGGAAAGGCCGACATTTATCACTTTGAGAGTGCGGAAGAGGCGGGAGCTAAGTTGCGCGATTTGGTTCAAGCGGGAGACTTCGTATTCTTGAAGGGATCGAATGGTTCGGGGGTCTGGAAAATCGCCGACGAGTTTTTAGCGTAGTTAGGACCGGAGGGCTTAAACGTGGTAGCCATTGTCGTTGCGACGGCCGTATCGTTGGTCATCGCGCTGTTCGGCACCAAAGCTTTTATTAAGCTGCTGATTCGTAAAGAGTACGGGCAGTTCATCCGTCAGGACGGGCCAACCCAGCACTTTACGAAGCGCGGCACGCCAACTATGGGCGGTGTCGTGATAATTGCTGCTTCGCTGATTGGCTGGCTGGTAGGGCATATTTCGATTGGGCGGTTGCCGGACTTATCTTCTAGCCTGCTCATGTTTTTGTTTGTTGGACTTGGCATCGTTGGCTTTTTGGATGATTTCATCAAGATTAAGAGACACCGTTCACTTGGTTTGAATCCGGCGGCAAAGATCCTGGGACAATTGGCCGTCGGCACGGTTTTTGCCGGATTAGCGCTTAGCTTCCCTGATGCCAGGGGCAATACTCCCGCCTCGATGAAGATTTCGGTCGTGCGCGATCTGGATTGGGCAAACTTAGCTTTCGCCGGCACGGCGCTAGGCGTGATCCTGTTTATTTTGTGGGCGAATTTCCTCGTGGCCGCTTGGTCTAATGCGGTGAACTTAACGGATGGTCTTGATGGCCTGGCAACGGGCTCATCGATGTTTGTTTTTGGCGCGTACACCGTGATCGCGATATGGCAGTACTACCAATCCTGTGCGGTAACGGTTGCGAACGCCGCCTTGTGTTATGAGGTGAGGGATTCTCTGGGGCTCGCTGTAGCTTCCGCGGCGATAGTGGGCGCGGCGTTTGGATTCCTCTGGTGGAATGCAGCCCCGGCACAGATTTTTATGGGTGACACCGGCTCGCTCGCTCTGGGTGGCGCGTTTGCGGGAATGTCGATTCTTACCCAAACGGAGTTTCTGGCGATCATTATTGGCGGACTATTCATGATTATCGTGATGTCTGACGTGATCCAGATTGGCGTATTCAAGATGACGGGTAAGCGCGTGTTCCGAATGGCGCCGCTTCACCACCATTTTGAACTTTTGGGTTGGAAAGAAATCACGATCGTAATTCGATTCTGGATTATTGCAGGCTTGTTTGCCGTGCTTGGGCTGTCGCTGTTCTACGCGGAATGGGTGGCTGGACTGTGAGCTGGCTTGAGTCTAAAGTCGCGGTGATCGGCCTGGGAACTACGGGCCGCGCGGTTATGGATGCTTTAGGTCAGCTTGGGGTGCGGGCGGTTGGCTTCGACTTGAAGGCGCCCGAAGGGTTTGCGTCATTTGAATCGGGTAACCAGCAGTTCGTTATTGGTGGTGAGGCAGAACAGGCTAGCGCTCTGGCGGATGATTTCGGCCTAGTGGTGGTATCTCCCGGAGTTGCCCCGCATTCTCCAGTGTTTCAAGCGGCGCGGAATCTGAACTTACCGGTGTGGAGCGAGGTTGAACTCGCCTGGCAGATCCAGCAGCACCTCGGTAAAGACATCGCTTGGCTCACCGTGACTGGCACCAACGGCAAGACCACCACGGTTGGTCTTTTAGGTGCGATTTTAGAGGCGGCTTCTGAGCGTGTACGCGTGGTTGGCAACGTTGGCATGCCGATCGTCAGCGTTGTGATGAACGAGGACGTGGACGTGCTGGCTGTTGAGCTTTCTAGCTTCCAGCTATATTCCACGCAATCAGTGGAGCCCGTAGCGTCTGTCTGCCTGAACGTGGATGCTGATCATCTGGATTGGCATGGAACGGTTGAGGAGTATGCGAAGGCGAAGGCGCGAGTGTATGAGAACACGCGCGTGGCATGTGTGTATGACGCGGCAGATTTAGTTGTCGAGAACATGGTGATGCAGGCTGATGTGACCGAAGGGGCACGAGCAATTGGCTACGCTCTTGACGTTCCGGCGGTGTCCCAGATCGGCCTTGCCCAAGATGAGGATGAGGTGCTCATCGTTGACCGTGCTTTTGTAGCTAACCGGCATACGCAGGCAGCGGCTCTTGCCACGCTCGCCGACGTGGCTCACTTCGCGGGTCCATCCCCTTCTGCTGCGATCATCAAAGACACTTTGGCCGCAATCGCGCTTGCTCGAGCCTACGGCGCGTATTCCAAGAAGGACATTGATTCTAGTGCTGTGGTTGCGGGGCTGCGTGCATTCCATCCGGCCGGGCACCGGCGCCAAGTGATTGGCGAGGTTGCCGACATGATTTGGATTGATGATTCGAAGGCTACTAATGCGCACGCGGCTGCCGCGTCCCTGTCAGGTTTCGCCCCGGGAACAGTCATTTGGATCGCCGGAGGGGACGCTAAGGGCCAGGACTTCCACTCCCTGGTGAAGACTGTTGCGCCGGCATTGCGCGGCGTGGTGGTGATAGGTGCTGACCCTACGCCAATCACGAGTGCGCTTACTGACGTTGCGCCGCAAATTCCGCACGTAGTTGTGGATGGGCATGAAGATTGGATGTATTCCGTGGTCAATGAGGCCGTGGCTTTGTCGCGGCCTGGAGACACGGTTGTATTAGCTCCTGCCGCTGCGTCGTGGGACCAATTCAATAGCTACGCCGAACGCGGTGACGTGTTCCGCGAGGCCGTTGCACGTTTGGACGAGGCGTGGCAAACCCCGCAGGAGCTGCCCGGTGATTGAAAAGCTGAAGACCCGCGCCAGAAGCATCCCGAAGCTCCAATTTGGAACGGGAAGCCGCGCTGAGCCTTCTCCGGTCACCACGTATTACCTGATTTTGGTGCCGGTCATTTGCCTGATCGCGATAGGTTTCGTGATGGTGTTTTCTGCCTCAACCGTGCGTGTCATATCGCAGGGAGAGAATCCATATACTGCCTACCTTCGCAATCTTCTAATCATGGCGTTTGGGGTATTCACCCTGGTCGTGGCTATGAGGCTACCAAACCGGTTTTGGTATCGCGCTGCTCCCTGGGTGTTTATAGCGACCTTAATACTGCAGTTCTTGGTTGCCACCCCTCTGGGCGTAGAATCCGGTGGTAACACCAACTGGATCATGATCCCCGGCATATCCTTTCTAATCCAGCCATCAGAAGCATTAAAGGTCGGGATGGCACTGTTTATTGGCTGGGTCATTATCAGGCTGAATCTGGATCGCACGAATTTTACGCACATCGCGGTAAATGTGGGTTTGCCCCTCGCGGTTGGCCTGGGTGGCATTATGGCGGGTCATGACCTCGGTACAGCTCTAGTCGTAGTGGCACTGGCCGCGGGAGCTCTAGCTGCTGCACGTGTACCCGGTAAGTGGTTTGGTATTGCGGTACTCGCTTTTATCCCGGTTGCCGCATTTGCAGTGTTTCAGAACCAGTCGCGCTTGCAACGCGTTATTTCCGTTATACCGGGGTTTAGGCAGCCTCCTAATCCCGCGGCACCCGAACAGATTGACCACGCGTTGTGGGCTCTAGGATCGGGCGGTCTAACCGGTGTAGGGCCCGGTGCTTCGAAAGAGAAATGGAACTATCTGGCCGAGGCCCACACGGACTTTATCTTTGCGATTTTGGGTGAAGAACTTGGCTTGATTGGCACGGTGTTCGTTGTTGTCACGTTCGCAGTGCTGATCTATGGCCTCACGCGCCTGTCGCTGTACCACTCCGATGATTTTTCGCGCATTGTGTCGGGCGGTGTAACCATGTGGATCGGGGCGCAGGCAATCATTAACATGGGTGCAGTGGTGGCGGTTTTGCCCGTGATTGGTGTTCCGCTACCTCTGATTTCAACGGGCGGTTCAGCGTTTGTGGCCACTTGTGCTGGCCTGGGAATAGTATTGAGCTTTGCTCGAAAAGATTCGGGTATGGAAAAGGCGTTTGGTTTGCGTACGCTATTTCGCAGGCCTTCGAAAAAGTAGGTGTAGAGATGACTTCGGTTAACGCGGGTGCAAGAGTCCTTTTAGCGGGAGGTGGATCCGCGGGGCACGTGAATCCATTGCTGGCTGTGGCTTCGGTTTTGCGTGATCGCGATATCGAAGTGCAGGCTCTGGGAACGGCTTCGGGCCTCGAAATGGACCTAGTGCCACAAGCTGGTATTACGCTTCACACCATTAAGAAGGTTGCGGCGCCGCGTCGCCCAAACAAGGCGGCTTTGACATTTGCGCCGGACTTAGCAAAGACGGTGCGCGACGTTGAGCGTTTGATCAAGAGTGGGGGAGTTGAGGCCGTAGTTGGTTTTGGCGGCTACGTTTCAGCGCCTGCATATTTGGCGGCTCGAGGGCAAGGAATTCCCGTGGTGATTCACGAGCAAAACGCTCGCGCGGGTTTGGCAAATAAGCTGGGAGCCCGTTTTGCGGCGGCACTTGCTCTGACATTTTCGCAAACTAGTTTGAAGGCTCGCAGGGGGATAACGGAAGTTACGGGACTTCCACTACGCCCTGCTATTAGGCAGCTTGCCGAGGATCGGGTTAGTGAAGAGGGCAGGGCAAAGCGGCGGGAGCAGGCTTGCGCGCAGCTTGGACTCGATCCGAATAAACCAACTGTGCTGATCACGGGCGGCTCTCTTGGAGCCCTACATTTGAATCAGGTGATGGTGCAGGCGGCCTCGGCATTTGGGCCAGATCATCAAGTTTTGCATTTGACGGGCAAGGGAAAATCGGAAGGAATTGCTGACGAAGTCGCGGCGAGCGGTTTTGCGGGTACTTGGACCCTGCGCGAGTACGCGATGGATATGGAGACGTACTTCGCGGCCGCGGACCTGGTTATTGGCAGGGCGGGTGCAGGTATGGTTGCCGAGCTCACAGCCTTGGGACTGCCGGCCGTTTATGTTCCACTTCCGATTGGAAATGGCGAGCAGAAGCTGAACGCACTAGAGCAGGTGCGCAAGGGCGGGGCAATGCTGTTCGACGACAATGATTTTTCAGAAAAGATTGTCCGCTCCTTTGTGGTACCTCTGCTTGATTCTTCCCAGCGCTTGGAGGATATGGCCAAGGAGTCCGCGAAGCTCGGTCACGTGGACGCCGCCTATCGCATGGCAGATTTGGTTGAATCGGTCCTATGCAAGGGGCAGGTCAAATGAGTTTCTATCTGATCGGTATTGGCGGGGCAGGTATGTCCGTGGTTGCGGAGCTGCTTCACGCTAAGGGTGAGGTCGTGTGCGGATCAGATGCGAAGGATTCGAAGAATCTCGATCATTTGCGTTCGCTTGGGATCGAGGTTTTTGTGGGGCACGACGCTGCTCACGTGCCGGCTGACGCCCGCGTGGTGATCTCCACGGCGGTGCGCGAGTCAAATCCTGAGTTGGCGATTGCGCGCGAGCGCGGCCAGGAGGTGCTCCATCGTTCCCAGGCGCTTGCGTTGGCGGCTAAGGGATTGGATTTTGTTGCTGTTGCCGGCGCTCATGGCAAGACGACTTCATCGGGAATGCTAGCGGCGGCCCTGTCCCAGGCGGGAATGGACCCATCGTTTGCGGTGGGAGGGGTCGTAACAGGTTTCAACACGGGCGCACACCTGGGTGCCTCCTCGGTGTTTGTAGCGGAGGCCGATGAATCCGATAAGTCCTTCTTGAATTACAGCCCCAGGGTGGCGCTGGTAACGAATGTTGAACCGGATCATTTGGATAACTACGGTTCACGCGAAGAGTTTGAACAAACTTTCTTGAAGTTCGCGCAAAAGATAGTGCCTAGTGGCCTTCTGATTGTGTGTAGCGATGACGAGGGGGCGGCAAGGCTCGGTAGGGCGTATGAGGAGCTGGGCGGGCGCGTATGGTCCTATGGCGGGCTAACTGAAGACGAGGGGCTTTGGCGTGGGCAAAAGCACGCAGTGGTTTCCGCGGCAAACCTGGCCCCTGCACATGCGAGCGCAACTGTTTGCTTCGATGGACAAGAAACGCAATTGTCGCTGAACGTGGGCGGCGCGCACAACTTGGAGAACGCTACGGGCGCGCTACTAGTGGGTATTGAGCTGGGCGTTCCGATGGAGCGTATGACAACCGCCTTGCACTCGTTCAAAGGCACGGGGAGACGCTTCGAACTACGCGGAAAAGCGCAGGGTAAGGTCCTGGTGGACGATTATGCGCACCATCCGTCCGAGGTTGCAGCAGCGCTGCGGCAAGCGCGCGTAGAGTCGGGTGGCGGACGCGTGCTGGTACTATTCCAGCCGCACTTGTATTCACGTACCAAGACTTTTGCGGCCGAGTTTGCTAAAGCTTTCCAACTGGCTGATCGGCTGTATATTACCGATATTTTTGGGGCGCGCGAAGATCCTGTGGAGGGCGTAACATCGCAACTTATCTCTAACCAGGTTCCCGGGGCCCACTACATTCCGGATATGCGTGAGGCTGCGCAAGCGATCGCGAACGAAGCGCGCGAGGGCGATTTAGTTATCACTATGGGAGCCGGTAGCATCACATCGATGGGTGAGGTCATTTTGAACCGTTGGGGCGCCAGTAAGTGAAACGTCCAGGGCTGCCAAACACGCCTCGGTCCGACCAACACGCGGACCGAGGGGTCGATGCTGAGCGCCTTGGAAGGTCCAATCCCTCTACGTCAAAGCCGGTTGAGGGTTTTTATCAAAAATCTTCAGAAGGCGCGCCAGAAGAACCGAAGTCCTCATCGCGTCTAAGCCTTACGCGCTTTACTCGTGCAAAAAAGTCGAACCAAGTATCTTCGGGTGCGCCAGATGAAGACAGGTTCGATCCTTCGGTAAACAAATCCAAACCTTCGCGTAGCTCTAGCTTGCAGAAGTACTTCACGTCGCGGCGCGCCACAGAGGTTTTTGGTTCCCAGAAAAACACAATCAGTTTGAATGAGCGTCGCGCGGAAATGAAACGCGCTCGCCGTAGTGCCATCCTCACCCGCGTGGGCATTGCATTCGCAGCGGTTTTGTTGGTAGCCGCCGTAGTATGGGCAGTTTTCTTCTCGCCGTTCTTTGCGTTAACAGCCTCGAAAATCAAGATTTCGGGTCTGAATGAAGATGTGACCGCCGAGGTCGTTGAAGAGAAACTTGCGGGTTTTGTGGATGTGCCGCTCCCACGCATTTCGATGAATGCCGCGCGAAGTGAGGTGGAGAGCATCGCTCAGGTGGATGCAGCCGAAATCACCCGCGCATGGCCGGACGGACTCAACGTGAAAATAACGGTGCGCACGCCCATGGCTGCTGAGAAAAGCGATGAGGGATACAACGTGATTGATCGCGAGGGCGTGGTGTTGCGCTCCTCGTCAGACGTGCCGGAGGGCTTGCCGATCGTGGAGGTAAAGATCGAGTCGCAGGAGCAACGGGCGGCGGCTGTTGCGCGGGTGGCTACGGTGAAGGATGAACTACCTGCAGAACTTTCCCAGCAGATCACGGTGTATACCGCGTACCCGACGAGCGTAGAGATGCGCACGTTGGATGGGCGCATCATCAAGTGGGGCGATGAGAGTGACTCGCAGCTGAAAGCGCAGGTGCTCAAGCTATTGCTGGACCAGCGTCCCGCCCAGGTGTACGACGTGTCTACTCCCGCTCGCCCGGTAACTTCGTAGTTATAAGCCCCACATTGCAAGGATCTTAAGCGGGGGTTTATCGGTCGGTAATTGTTGGACCATTAAAGGTGAATAATCAAGGGTTTAGCGCGGCCGGGAAAATAGGTTGCGACACGCCCATAACAGTGTTTGAAACCGACGTGAAACGCGTTTATCTTCTGCGTGCAACGATGAGCCAAAACTTAAACCTTCAACTTAAGGTTTAGGCAGGCGAGACAGACGTAAGGGGATCACGAGTGAACGAGGCACACTACCAATCCGTTATTAAGGTCGTGGGCGTAGGCGGCGGCGGCTGTAACGCCGTTAATCGCATGATTAGCGCCGGTGTTAAGGGCGCTGAATTCATCACGATGAACACGGATGCGCAGGCACTTTTGCAGTCTGACGCAGAAGTCAAGATTGACCTGGGAGATGAGCTAACGCGCGGCCTTGGAGCCGGCTCTGATCCGATGGTTGGCCGAAAGGCGGCTGAAGAGAACGAGGACACCATCAGGGAGGCGCTTGAGGGCTCCGACATGGTTTTCGTTACCGCCGGTGAGGGCGGTGGAACAGGTACAGGCGCGGCTCCGATTGTGGCACGTGTTGCGCGTTCGCTCGACGCTTTGACCGTGGGTATCGTTACTCGCCCGTTTGCTTTTGAGGGGCCTCGTCGCGGCCAGGTTGCACAGCAGGGCATTGAGGATCTGCGTAAGGAAGTTGATGCTCTGATCATCATTCCAAATGATCGTCTGCTCCAGATTGCCGACAAGAATGTTTCGTACCTTGACGCGTTCCGCATTGCCGACGATGTGCTCCGTTCTGGCGTGCAGGGCATCACCGACATCATCAAGGTTGCCGGTGACATGAACGTGGACTTCCGCGACGTGAATACGATTATGCGAGGTGCGGGCACCGCTCTTATGGGTATCGGTACAGCGCAGGGCGAAGATCGCGCATTGCGTGCAGCTGAGGCTGCGATTTCGTCCCCGCTCCTCGAAACCCGTATCGATGGTGCACACGGCGCTCTGATCAACGTACAGGGCGCCTCTGACATGGGTCTTGCCGAGATCAATGCCGCTGTCTCGCTCATCGGTGAGTCCCTCCACGAGGAAGCCAACATCATTTTCGGTACGGTTATTGACGACTCGCTTGGCGACGAGATGCGCGTTACCGTTATTGCCGCTGGTTTTGACGAGGAAGAGGCATCGGCGCAGCCTGCGCCGGCAATGCCGACTCGCACTGTGCAAACATCGGAGCCGGTAGAAAAGCCCGCTTATGAGCGTCCACTCGGTTCTTTGCCCACGGCGCAGTCGGCCCAGCCGGCTCAGCCAGCGCACCGCGCTGAGGTGAAGCCCCCGACGCGTGAATCGAACTTCCCTTCGGCAACGCCGCGGCGTAGCGAGCCGGTAGAAGAGCCATCTTCGGACCGCTTCGAAGTTCCCCGCATTTTTGATGAGGACGATTCGAAGGATCAGCTAGATCTTCCGGACTTCTTGCGTTAATGAATAGCTCCTTCGGTCGGGTTCGTTATGGCTTTACGAGGGCCGTGACGAACCCGACTCAAGTAGGGCGGGCTCTTTCGAGTCCCAACTATGGATTGAATACGGGTGCGCCGCGTAGCCTTGTGCTGGCCGACAGGCAGGCACTTGCAGATTCGATTGGTGCGCCGGTGGTGTGGATGAACCAGATTCACTCCGACATCGTGTGTGTGGTAGGGCAGGAGGAATCCGGCCTGGACAATTCGGTCACTGCTGATGCGGTGATAACTAGGGACCGTGTCGCACTGGCAGTGCAGGTAGCAGATTGTGTTCCTGTGCTGCTGTTCGACAAGGCCGCAGGCGTGGTAGCTGCGGTACACGCGGGGCGAGCAGGTGCGAAGGCTTTCGTCGTTGCAAAGACTGTCTCGCAGATGACTAGCATGGGCTGCTCGCCCCGCAATATAAAGGCCGTGGTGGGCCCGAGTATTTGCGGTGCGTGTTACGAGGTGGGCGAGGATGTGTTTGCCCAGACGGTGTCCATACGGCCGGAAATGGCTACGCAGTCTAGATGGGGCACTAGGGCACTCGACGTTCGTGCAGCAGTTTTACGCGACTTGGAGCATGTGGGAGATGTCAAAATTGACGATGCATGCACGCTCGAATCTGATGATTTGAACTCGTATAGGCGTAATCCAAAATGCGGCAGACAGGTGGGTTGGGTGGTCCTCGACTAGCCGCGCGACGGGGCCCGTCACAGCGACTGTTGAGTATCGGGCATGAAAAGCGCGTGGGGATGTGACACGCCGCCTCAAAACCGTATATTTTGCGGCAACTCGATTACTTTAAGAGCAGCTCAAACTTTTGTTGCCTTGGGAGGAATGACATGGGTGATGCACTGAACCGCGCAATGGAACGCTTTGGCTGGCGCGGATACGACGAGGATGAGGATCAGGTGTTTGACGATTCTGATTTCTCGCAACCGACTTTTTCGGAGCCGGAGTCAGTAACCCCGCTACCTCGCCCTGAGATCGTTTCTTCCAGAAGTGCAAGCCTGGACATCAACCGTATTGTTTCTTTGACTCCCGCTTCCTATGCGGACGCTGAGGGCATTGGCCACGCGATACGTGATGGCGTTCCCGTGATTATCAACCTTTCGAAGGTGAATGATGCGGAAGGCCGGCGAATCGTCGATTTCACCGCTGGTCTTGCGTTCGCGCTGGGAGGATCGATGGAGCAGGTAGTGGAGGGAGTAATACTCCTCACGCCAGAATCTGTGAAGGTTGAGGAAGGTCAGCAAAAGCACGCGTTCGCAAACGAGCCGTTGTTCGCAAACAAGTCGGGCTTGGGTTTCTAAAGGTAGGTTTTAACACTTGTCTTGGTACATCGGGCAGGCGCTATCGTTATTAGTCTCGATTTACACGCTGGTGCTACTCATTAGGCTGGTTTTTGACTGGGTTCAGTTCTTCAGCCCGCAGTGGCAGCCTCGCGGTGTGCTCCTTGTGCTCCTGAACGTTATTTACGCCCTTACGGATCCACCGTTGCGTTTTTTGCGCCGTTTCATTCCTCCATTGCGGCTTGGCGAGATCTCTCTCGACGTGGGATTTATTGTCCTGTTTGCGGGTGTAGTAATTTTGGGAGAAATTGCGAGATTGCTCATGTAGGTGCACACTTACAATGAAATTCTGTAGTCTATGAGATAGAAAAAGTTTGACTGCGCGTGCTGTGGACAAAATTATTGTCTGGAGGCTAGCGCCGTGCAAATCCCATTTAGATATAGAGGTGAAGAAATGGCACTGCTTTCGACAGAGGATGTCTTGAATAAGACTTTCCAGTCGGTGAAGTTCCGTGAGGGATACGACCAGGTCGAGGTTGATGAGTTTCTCGACGAAGTAGTTGAAACCATCTACGCTCTCCAGGTTGAGAATACGGAGCTAAAGCAAAAGCTTGAAGCAGCGCAGCTTCGCGTTGAAGAGCTTGAGGGTTCTGAGTCGGGCTCCGCGCCCGCGTCAGTTGTTGCTGAGCCAGTGGAGGAAGTCAAACCCGAGCCGGAGCCCGAACCGGAGCCGGCACCAGCTCCCGCCCCCGTGACGGCTGCAGCTCCGACCTCCACGCCGGAAGATGCAACCTCGATGTTGGCTCTGGCCCAGCGCGTTCACGATGAGTACGTGCGCGATGGTCGTGAGGAAGGCGAGCGCATTATTGCTGAGGCTCGCGAAGAGGGAAGCAAGATCGTGGCGGAGGCTGAAGATAAGCGCGACTCGATCCTCAACCAGCTTGACGTTGATCGCGGCATGCTAGAGGGCAAGATCAACGAGTTGAAGAGCTTTGAGGCTGAGTACCGCACTCGTCTGCGTGAACAGCTACAGAGCTTCCTCTCGGAAGTTGCCAACTAGTTTTAACTGTTCCGACAAAGCGGAGGCGACGTGCGTCGCCCCCGCTTTGTCTTATTATTTGGGGGTTATCGAATGCAACAGGTGACACAAAGTTTTAAGACCCGCATCATTTTTTACGTGGTTGCCATTCTAGCGGTGGTTACGGATCAGGTGAGCAAGGTCTGGGCTTTGAATAACCTGTCCACCGATCAGATTGACCCTTTTATTGGTTCGTTCATTAGTTTTCAACTCGTCCACAATCCTGGCGCCGCTTTTTCTTTGCTGGATAACGCTACGTGGGTTTTCACGGTCATAGCTATTGCGATAATCGTGGTGATTTTGTACTACGTTCGCAAGGTTTCTTCATCGCCGTGGTTGTTATCGATGGCTCTTCTTTTTGGTGGGGCAATTGGAAACTTGATTGACCGCCTGATTCAGCCGCCTTCGTTTGGAATGGGACACGTGGTTGATTTCCTGAATTGGAACGGCTGGTTTGTAGGTAACGTTGCCGATATTTACATCGTGGTTGCGGCAGCTTCAATGTTCTTGCTGGCAGTTCTTGAAGTGCCGTTCAACCGCCATCTCGGTGGTGAGAGGCAGTGAGTGAAACACGCTTCTTGCCTGTTCCGGACGGCCTTGTGGGGGAGCGAATCGATGTTTCGCTCTCGCGAATGCTGGGGCTATCGCGTTCCGCTGTTGGCAAGATGATTGAAGCAGGAGAGATCGAGGTCGATTCGGTTGCTGCTAAGAAAGGCCAGCGGCTGGAATCTGGCCAAATGATTTCGGTCAATATGCAGGTGCAGGAGAAGGCTTCTGCGCCGGTGGTGGGCATGGATGTTCTTTACGATGACGAGGACGTAGTTGTTGTAAACAAACCGGTGGGGGTCGCCGCGCACACGGGTCCGGGCTGGGATGGGCCCACGGTGATTGGAAACCTGGAGGCCGCGGGCTATCGTATTTCTACTTCGGGTCCGCCGGAGCGCCAGGGCATTGTGCATCGCCTAGATGTGGGCACCTCTGGCGCGATGGTGGTGGCTAAGTCAGAGCTTGCCTATACCAAGCTGAAGCACGCATTTAAAGAGCGCACGGTGGACAAGATCTACCATGCCCTCGTTACTGGACATTTGGAACCGGCTAAAGGAACGATTGATGCTCCGATCGCACGCCATCCGTCAAAGGAATGGCGGATGGGCATTGTGGCTTCGGGCCGCCGCGCGATTACCCATTTTGAAGTGCTGGAGTATTTACCGGGTGCAACGTTGGTAAAGGTGGAGCTGGAGACGGGACGTACCCACCAGATCCGTGTCCATTTTTCGTCAATTAACGCTCCCTTGATTGGCGACACGTTTTATGGTGCGGATGAGCGTAAGGCCCAAGAACTGGGGTTGGGACGGCAGTGGCTGCACGCGGTGGAACTGAAATTTACGCACCCGCGCACTGCGGTAAGAATGAGTGTTACCGCACCGTACCCACCGGATCTGGAACAGGTCCTAGAGCAACTTCGCAACCCGTCCTGAAGTTTCTTCGAGAGTTTAGCTAGCATAGACTGACCCTATGTCCGTTCCACAGTTTGCTCACCTTCATAATCACACCGAGTATTCGATGCTCGATGGGGCTTCCAAAATTGTTCCCATGGTTAAGGAGGCTGCAAGGCTTGGTCAGCCCGCAATCGCAATCACGGACCACGGCTATCTGTTTGGAGCTTATGAATTTTACGCTGCGGCGAAGAAGCATGGCGTAAAACCAATTATCGGCCTCGAGGCGTACATGACGCCGGGCACGTCACGTTTTGACCAAACGCGTGTGCGTTGGGGAGACGAGTCACAAAAGGATGATGATGTTTCCGCTCGCGGCGCCTACACACACCTGACCCTCATTTCTGAAACCACGGACGGAATGCATAACCTTTTCCGCCTTGGATCTGGTGCTTCGCTTGATGGACAGATGGGTAAGTGGCCGCGCGCGGACATGGAACTGTTGGAACGCCACCACTCTGGCCTAATCGCATTCTCGGGTTGCCCTTCGTCCGAGGTGCAGGTGCGTCTTCGTCTAGGACAGTGGGACGAGGCGGTTGCCGCAGCTGGGCGGTTGCAGGATATCTTCGGTAAAGATAACTTCTACATCGAGTTGATGGATCACGGCATTGAGATTGAACGCCGTGTTCGCACCGACTTATTCCGCCTCGCCGAGCATCTGAAGGCTCCGAAGATCGTTACCAATGACGCGCACTACGTGACGGCTGATGATCGCGATATTCAAGATGCGCTGCTTTGTATTAACTCCGGTTCGAAGTTGGCAGATCCAGACCGCTTCCGATTTGACGGCTCGGGCTACTACATTCGCTCATCCGAATCGATGCGTCGGGACTGGCAAGATGCCCTTGACGCATGCGATGCTACGTTGGAAATCGCGGAGCGTTGCGACGTTCACTTCACCACGGTTGGCGAAGGCGCTAACTACATGCCCCGGTTCCCGGTTCCTGCCGGAGAAGACGAGACCTCATGGTTTGTAAAGGAAGTTGAACGGGGCCTGAACTACCGCTTCCCGGGCGGTGTTCCTGAAGACGTTCGCAAACAGGCCGAGTACGAGGTCGGCATCATCACTCAAATGGGCTTTCCCGGTTACTTCCTCGTCGTTTCTGACTTCATTCGCTGGGCAAAAGAACAAGGCATTAGGGTAGGGCCCGGTCGTGGCTCCGGCGCAGGCTCGATGGTGGCATACGCGATGCAGATCACCGATCTGAACCCGCTGAACCACGGCCTCCTGTTCGAGCGCTTCTTGAACCCAGAACGTGTGTCAATGCCTGACTTCGACGTCGATTTTGATGAGCGTAGGCGCGGTGAGGTCATCGACTACGTGACTGAGAAGTATGGTTCGGATCGCGTGGCGCAGGTGATTACCTACGGCAAGATTAAAACCAAGCAGGCGCTGAAAGACTCGGCGCGTATTTTGGACAAGCCGTTTAACTTGGGCGACCAGTTGACCAAGGCGCTGCCGCCATCGGTCATGGGCAAGGACATTTCGGTAAATGGTATTTTCAACCCGGAAGATCCTCGGTACGAGGAGGCCGCCGAGTTCCGCCGGTTCCACCAGGAGAATGCCGAAACCCACGAGGTGGTTCAGCTTGCCAAAGGCATTGAGGGCCTGACTCGCCAGTGGGGCGTGCACGCCTGCGCGGTGATCATGTCCTCGGAGCCGTTGCAGCAGATCATTCCACTCATGAAGCGTCCGCAGGATGGGGCCATAATCACCCAGTTTGATTACCCTACGTGTGAGACGCTGGGCCTGCTAAAGATGGACTTCTTGGGGCTCACCAACCTCACGGTGATCTCTGATGCGCTCGACAATATTGAGAAGAATGGCAAGGAGCGTCCCGACCTAAACCATATTGGCCTCGATGATGAAAAGACGTACAAGCTACTTTCACGCGGTGAAACGCTAGGTGTATTCCAGCTTGATGGTGACGGTATGCAAAAGCTACTTAAGCGTATGCATCCGGATAACTTCGAAGATATTTCAGCTGTGGGTGCCCTGTACCGTCCCGGTCCGATGGGTGCGGACTCGCACAATAAGTACGCGGACCGTAAGAATGGGCGCGCACAGATCGTGCCTATTCACCCCGAGCTGGCGGAGCCTCTTGAGGATATTCTGGGCACTACCTATGGCCTCATCGTTTACCAAGAGCAGGTTATGGCTATTGCCCAGCGCGTTGCCGGCTACTCGCTTGGACAAGCAGATTTGTTGCGCCGCGCGATGGGCAAGAAGAAGAAGGAAATCCTCGATAAGGAATATGGTCCGTTCCATCAGGGCATGATTGAACGCGGATATTCCGAGGACGCGGTGAAGACCCTGTGGGACATTCTCGTTCCGTTTTCGAACTACGCGTTCAACAAGTCTCACTCGGCCGCATACGGTCTTGTGTCTTACTGGACGGCTTGGCTGAAAGCTAACTATCCCACCGAGTACATGGCTGCCCTCCTCACTTCGAATAGGGATAAGAAGGATAAGCTCGCGCTGTATCTTTCTGAGTGCCGCCGCATGGGAATTACGGTTTTGCCGCCGGACGTTAATGAGTCGGCTGCGAACTTCACCCCGGCTGGTAGCGATATTCGTTTTGGTCTTGCCGCAATCCGTAACGTGGGTGCGAACGTGGTGGACGGCGTTGAGGAAGCGCGTGATGAGAAGGGCGCGTACACGTCTTTCGCTGACTTCTTGGACAAGGTTCCGGTTCGGGTGTGTAACAAGCGCACTATCGAGTCCCTCATCAAGGCGGGTGCGTTCGACACTCTGGAGGAAAACCGCAGGGCAGTTGTGGCAGTGCACGAGGAGGCCGTGGACTCGGCCGTTAAACTGAAGCGCAACGAGTCCATCGGCCAGTTCGACCTCTTCGGTGCGATGGGCGGTGAAAGCGCGTCAGTTCTCCAGGTGGAGATCCCCGACATTCCGCAGTGGTCCAAGCGCGAGAAGCTCCAGTACGAGCGCGACATGCTCGGCCTGTACGTCTCGGACCATCCGCTCTCGGGCATTCACCGAGCGCTTGCTCGCTACCAGGACATGACTATTGGCGGCATCGTCCACGGCGAAGGTAGCATGGATAACCAGACCGTGAAGGTTGCCGGCCTCGTGACAAAAGTTGATGTAAAGACCACTCGCAAGGGTGAGCTGTGGGCGATAGTCACGGTTGAGGACCTATCCGGATCAATCGACGTCTTGTTCTTCCCTCGCTCATACGAGTCGATCTCGCACATCCTCGCTACCGATCTTGTAGTGCAGGTGGAGGGACGGGTGAAAGAACGCGACCGCGAGCGCACGATTAATGGTATGTCGATGACCGTGCTCGATTTGGGTGAGGACGGTAATGCGCCCGTAGTTTTGGAGCTTCCGGTTCACAGGTGTACGGAGCCGGTACTGACCGATTTGAAGAGTATTATTTCGGGCTATCCGGGGCCGTGTCCAGTGCAACTAAGGATTTTGAGGCCGGGGGAGAAGCCCACATTGGTGCAGTTTGACCCGTCCTTCAACGTCGATTCGAATACGTCTTTCTTTGCGGATTTGAAGGCGGCGCTTGGGGCGGGAGTATTGCGCTAATAGAAAATGGTGGCGGCTTTGGGAGCCGCCACCAGGTTGTTAAGCTATTCGCTTTCGGCGCGGACGATGACTGATTCGATTTCACCGCCGTAGTCGATGGATACCACTTGACCATTCTTGAGGCGGGCGCCGCGGCGGGTATTTATTTCACCATCTACGCTAACGTAGCCTTCCTGTATGGCCACGCGTGCTTCTCCACCGTTTTCTACTAATCCAGCTAGTTTTAGCAGTTGACCCAGCCGGATTTCGCCGCGGACTCGGATTTCGCGCTCATTCATGTGTTTTCTCTTTCTTAACTAGTAGCGCCACTATTAGCCACGCGATGAGGATACCTGCCACGTCTGCCACGATGTCTAGGGCCTGCCCGGTTCGCCCGCGGATGAAGTAGGCCTGGATGATTTCGGACAGGCCTGCGTGGATAATGCTGAGCCCAACGACAATGTCCCTACGCCATCCGGTCAGTAGCGCTGCGGCAGTGACCGTGGCGAATGCGCTCGAATGAACAATCTTATCTAATCCGGCTGAGTCGGTGAGGTTCAGTGCGGGCACGAGTTCGCTGACGTGGTTTAGCAAGGTCGTTAGGATTCCGGAGGCAGAGCCGTCTGCGGGTGTATAAAGGACCCAGCACAGCGCGGTAAACGTTACGGCAAAGACGCCCGCCCACCAGTAGTTGATTTCGGGTGTGTCTTTTGCGTGACGCGGCCTCATACTCATGAGCTCATTATGCCAGTTGGGGTGTGCAAGTGCGTTCCACATTTTCGCCCGCCGGCGCATCTACGCAGTAAAAACCCTAAAGTAGAAGGCATGATGAACATACTTGACCTGCGTGAGATTTCGCTTAGCGCGAGAGAGCTTTCTGAAAGACTGCCGCGCGCTTCTCTCGACGTTGAAGGCGCTTTAGAAAAAGTTATGCCGATTATCGCGGACGTACGCGCTCACGGGGCGAAAGCTGTTCGCAGGTGGACCGCTCAGTTTGATGGAGTGGAACCTGCTCATATTCGCGTGCCGAGGTCGGCTCTGCAAGATGCATTAGCAGGGCTTGATCCAAAGGTTCGCGCGGGTTTGGAGATCTCAATCCGTAACAATCAGATTGGGCATGAGGCGCAGCTACCCATGGAGCGCGTGGTTGAGGTAGTGCCGGGTGGTTTTGTGCGACAGCGCTGGATTCCGGTGCGACGTGTTGGCTTGTACGTGCCGGGCGGTTTGGCTGTTTACCCATCCTCGGTGGTCATGAACGTTGTTGCCGCGAAGGTTGCGGGAGTCGATTCGATCGCGATTGCAAGCCCGGCGCAAAGGGAGTTCGACGGTCTACCACATCCAACGATTTTGGCGGCTTGCGAGCTTTTGGGTATCGATGAGGTCTATGCCATGGGCGGGGCGCAGGCGATAGCAGCGTTCGCGTATGGATTTATCGACGAGGTTGATGACAGTGTTTTGGAGCCGGTCGATGTAGTTACGGGGCCGGGCAATATTTTTGTTGCCGCTGCAAAACGCGCCGTGAAGTCGGTGGTTGGTATTGATGCGGAGGCAGGTACGACAGAGATCGCTATTATTGCCGACGAGGCGGCGAATCCGCGCTTCGTGGCGCGCGATCTGATATCGCAGGCCGAACACGATCCGGCAGCTGCTTCGGTTTTGATTACAGATTCGGTGGCGCACGCCCAGGCGGTCCAAGCAGAGCTGGCGCGGATGGTTCCACAAACGAAGCACGCGCAGCGTATTGAGACAGCACTGGGGGGCCCTCAGTCCGCGATAGTACTCACCAAGGATGTTGCACACTCGATTTTTGTGGCAAATTCGTTTGGGGCAGAGCACTTGGAAATCCAAACGGAGAACGCTCTTGAGGATTCCAAGCATATCCGTAATGCGGGTGCGATTTTTGTGGGCCCGTACTCACCGGTGCCGCTGGGCGATTACATTGCCGGTTCTAACCATGTTCTACCTACCGGAGGCACAGCGCGATTCGCGTCGGGATTGAACGTGCATGCTTTCTTGAAGTCGGTGCAGCAGATTGAGTACAACGAGCAGGCGCTTCGAGATCTAACCGATCCGCTGGTTGCGCTCGCCAATAGTGAGGACTTGCCAGCGCATGGCGAGGCCGCTATCGAACGCTTTGCAATGAAGGAATAAACGCCATGACTTTACCTCTTCGTGAAGAACTCGGCAGTGTCCAGCCCTATGGCGCACCGCAACTCGACGTTCCAGTGCGCTTAAATGTAAACGAGAATCCGTATTCGCCTTCGCCGGCGGTAATCGCATCCATTTTGGAGCGAGTAGCTAAGATTCTGCCTACTATGAATCGCTATCCTGATCGCGACTTCATGGAGCTTCGTGCCGGATTGGCTAACTATTTGCGCGCGGAAGCGGGTGTAACGGTCGAGAAGGAACGTATTTGGGCTGCGAACGGTTCCAACGAGGTCATGCTGCACCTTTTGCAGGCCTATGGGGGCCAGGGCAGAACGCTACTATCTTTTGCCCCTACCTATTCGATGTATCACGAGTACGCTCGCGACACGGGTACAAACTGGGTTGCTGGCACGCGCGGCGCTGGTTTCAAACTTGATCTCGAACAGGTTGAGGCTCAGATCGCGCGCACGAAACCTTCCGTGTTGGTCCTGGCCTCTCCAAATAACCCGACAGGCACAGCTCTAACTTTAGAAGAGGTACGCCGGGTTGGCGAGGCTACGCGTGGAAGTGGCCCCGTGATAGGGGGAGCCCAAACCGACACGGTTTTGGTGATCGACGAGGCCTACGCCGAGTTTCGCCGCGAAGGCACCCCCTCTGCGCTGACTCTCCTGGATGAGTATCCGCATGTCGTTGTCAGCCGTACCATGTCGAAAGCATTTGGGATGGCCGGATTGCGTCTGGGTTACTTCGCAGCCTCGCGCGAAATAGTTAACCACGTTATGCGGGTTCGCCTTCCGTACCACCTGTCTGCTACCACGCAGGCGGTGGCGCTCGCGGCACTGTCACATTCGAAAGAGCTGATGAGTCAGGTGGCGCACATGCGCGCTACCCGTGATGATCTCGTAATCTGGTTGCGTGGCAAGGGGCTGGAGGTCGCCGATTCTGATGCAAACTTCGTTCTCTTTGGTAAGTTTGCGGATCGTGAGCGCGTATTCGAACAACTTTTAGAACGAGGCGTTTTGATTCGCGTTGTGGGCCCGGAAGGGTATCTTCGGGTTAGTGTAGGTACTGATGAAGAAGACGCTCGTTTTCGAGCGGCGTTAGAGGAGATCTTGTGAGAATGTCGAATCCGCGTACGGCCGTCGTGGAGCGTTCAACATTTGAGTCCACGATTCGAGTTGAATTGAACCTGGATGGCACTGGCAAAACTCAGATCAATACGGGCGTTCCCTTTTATGACCACATGCTGACTGCGCTCGGTAAGCATTCGCTGATCGACCTGACGATTGAGGCAAATGGCGACGTTGAAGTAGACGTCCACCACACGGTTGAAGACACCGCTATCTGTATCGGTCAGGCACTGAAGCAAGCGCTGGGTGATAAGAGCGGGATTCGGCGTTATGGAGATGCGACGGTGCCACTCGATGAGGCGCTTGCCCGGGCAGTGGTAGACCTTGCGGGCCGCCCGTACGTGGTGCATGAGGGAGAGCCAAACGAGCAGATTTACCACCTGATTGGCGGTCACTTTACAGGTGCAATGACCCGGCATGTTTTTGAGTCCCTGGCGTATAACGCGGGCATCTGTCTGCATGTGGACTTGATTCGCGGTCGCGACCCGCACCACATTGTTGAAGCGCAGTTTAAGGCGTTGGCGAGGGCATTGCGCGCAGCTGTTGAAATGGATCCGCGAGCTTCTGGCATTCCGTCCACAAAGGGCGCGCTGTGAGCGAGCGCAATATTGATGAGGAATTCGAACGCATCATTGCCGGTATGGAAGAGCCGGATGCGAACGAAGGCGCCTCAGAACCAGACACGACTGCGCGGCAAGATGATCAGGTAGAGCAGGCGGATCCGGACCAGCCGGTTGATGAAAGCCTGCACCTGGAGGAAGGGGCGCAACGCATCGGTCTTATCTTCGCGCCCCTGCGTCCAGCTTCAGCAGTTGCCCGCATGCTTGGCATGTACAAGATCGCCAGGTGGATCGTTCCAATCGATCACCAAATCGTCCTCTACCTAGAATTGGACCCGGATGATGAGGAAGAGGAGTTCGCGAGCCTGCTGGGCGAAGAACGCCCCATGCCCGAAGAGGTTGACCGTTTCGCAAAGGTTATTTCAAAGCTTTCGAAGTTCGGGGCAGTAGCTGTGGTATCTACGCTCGCGGAGGAAGATTCGCTGGTTTCCGGATCGGTGTATGCCAGGCGTTATGTGAACGGCAAGCCGGAGGATGCGATTCCTGCTGGCCTATTGATCAACTCGATCGATATCCGCGCTGAAGACCTGCTACTTGGTAGGTCTCGCCCGCAAGATTACCCGGACGCGGTGCACGCTACGGAACGTCCGGTTCCGAAAGGGCGCGGCTTTGGTTTTCCCAAACGAACTTAGGAATCAAAAATGATTGTTCTACCTGCCATCGATATTGTGGACGGTCGCGCTGTGCGCCTGCATCAAGGTGAAGCTGGAACCGAGACGTTCTACGGTGATCCAGCACAGATTGCCGCCGATTTTGCGGCTAAAGGCGCGCAGTGGATCCACATGGTTGATTTGGATGCCGCGTTTGGCCGCGGGTCTAATGCGGAACTCGCGCACGAAATCGCCGGGAGTGTGGATATTAACATTGAGCTTTCGGGCGGTATTCGTGACGATGAGTCGCTTAACCGGGCGCTTCAGGCCGGAGCAAGACGCGTGAACCTCGGCACCGCAGCAATCGAAAACACCGAGTGGACCAAGCGCGTTATTGGTGAGTACGGCGATCGCATCGCGGTGGGATTGGACGTTCGTGGTACTACGCTTGCAACCCGCGGGTGGACCAAGCAGGGTGGTGATCTGTTCGAGATGATTGAACTTTTGGACCGCGCTGGTTGCGAGCGCTACGTGGTTACCGACGTTGCCAAGGACGGTACGCTCACTGGACCTAACATTGAGCTTTTAAAACAGGTGTGTGCACATACCGATGCGGCGGTAATCGCTTCGGGCGGCGTGTCTAAGCTGGATGACATTCGCGCGCTTTTGCCCCTTCAAGATGAGGGCGTGGAGGGCGTGATCGTTGGTAAAGCCATATATTCCGGCGCCTTCACCTTGGAACAGGCCCTGGAGGTCGCAGGTGCCTAAGCACTCATTCGAGAGCCTGCAGGCAAGGCTAAACCAGTCGGTTGACGCCAGCGAGGCCGGCCAAACCCTTCCACAAACAGCGGCTGCTTTGACGCTTCAAGATCCGGCGCAGCGCCTGGTGACCTTAGTAGAGGCTTTAGAAAATGAGCGTCTGCTTGTGCCCGCGGTAGTGGAAGGCGGAGCATGTGAGGAAGGTGAGGTCTCGGTTACGCAAACGAAGCAGGGGCCTGCTGTTGTTGCTTTTACCAGCGCTGATGCTATGAACGAGTGGGATGCGGGTGCAAGACCGGTACCCATGCCTGCTCGCCGGGTAGCTATGCTGGCGGTTGCCCAAACCTCGGGGCGCCTCGTGATTGACAAGGGCCGATCTGACATACGTATTCCGCGGCCGGCCACGGTGGCTTTGGCACACGGGGATAGATGGCTTCCTGCCTGGCAGGATGGCGAGCTGCTCGAAGAGCTTGCCGGCCGCCTTACACCACGCATTGCATTTGTAAAGCCGTTACCCAGTGCGGGTGCCACCTTGCGCCTCGCAGTTGGTATCTTGCAGGGTGCATCTAAAGAGAGTCTGACTCGTGATTTACAACAGATTGCGGCTACGCCCAGGTTGCGTCCGGCAGCAGAACTGGTGGAAATAGTACCAACCGTCGTGGCGCAGGCGTGACGGACTCCATACCGGCAGTTCGCTATTAGCGCGGCAAATTTGTTAAACTAACTGTTGATTGTTGAGCGAGAGTCTCAACCAGTAGGCGTTCAGATGAATGCCAACAGCAAGCGGAGTGATCCCACCTGGGTTCCAACCTCTTCGAGGGTAAACCTTACGGCCACCGGAACCGGGTAAATACTACGGCGGTTTAGCCGTTATTTTCGGGGTCTTCGTGTGCTGACGGCGCGAAGGCCCTCTTCGTGTCACCAGGGAACTATTGAAGGAGCAACTTATCAACGAGCCTCGTGTTAATGACCGAATCCGAGTCCCAGAGGTACGCCTCGTGGGACCTGAAGGAGAACAGGTCGGCGTCGTGCGTGTGGCTGACGCCCTCCGGTTAGCTGAAGAGGCGGGCCTTGACCTAGTTGAGGTTGCCCCGAATGCGCGTCCACCGGTTGCGAAGCTGATGGACTTTGGCAAGTACAAGTACGAACTTGCGCAAAAGGCACGTGAGTCTCGTCGAAACCAGGCAAACACGGTTTTGAAGGAAATCCGTTTCCGCCTAAAGATCGACGATCACGATTACGAGACCAAGAAGGGTCACGTTGAGCGGTTCCTGGGTGGTGGTGACAAGGTCAAGGTCATGATCATGTTCCGTGGCCGCGAGCAGTCTCGCCCGGAAATGGGTATTCGTTTGCTTGAGCGTTTGGCTGAGGATGTTGCTGAACTTGGCGTGGTCGAGTCTAAACCCCGTCAGGATGGTCGCAACATGACGATGGTTCTCGCACCAACTCGCAAGAAGTCTGAGGCAAAGAGCGAACAGCGTCGCCGTCGTGAAGCTGAGCGCCAAGCAAAGCGGGATCGCCAAGCTGAGAGATCAGCAAAGTCTGGCAGCTAGAGCCCCCGCGTTTGACTAGTAGAAAAAGGAAGAAACATGGCGAAGATGAAGACGCACTCCGGTGCGAAGAAGCGTTTCCGCGTTACGGGAAGCGGAAAGCTTATGCGTGAGAGGGCCGGTAAGCGTCACCTCCTGGAGCACAAGCCTTCTACCCGCACCCGTCGCCTATCGCGCGACCAGGTAGTTGCAAAAGCAGATGAGAAGAACGTTCGCCGCCTACTGGGTATGTAACCCGCGGTTTTAGATTTAACAGGAGACTTTCATGGCACGAGTTAAAAGGTCTGTAAACGCGCGCAAGAAGCGTCGCACTACCCTTGAGCGCGCATCCGGCTACCGCGGTCAGCGCTCCCGCCTTTACCGTAAGGCTAAGGAGCAGGTTACCCACTCAATGGTGTACTCCTACCGCGACCGTCGCGCTCGCAAGCGTGACTTCCGTCGCCTCTGGATCCAGCGCATCAACGCTGCGGTCCGTGAGAACGGTATGACGTACAACCGCTTCATCCAGGGTCTTAACCTGGCTGGCGTAGAGGTTGACCGCAAAATGCTTGCTGACCTAGCTGTTTCGGATCCGAAGGCGTTCACCGCCCTCGTTGAGACCGCGAAGGCCGCTCTTCCGGCAGACGTTAACGCTCCGAAGAACTAAACATGTCGGCTGATTTTCAGCCACGTTCCAAACGCCCGGCTTTGCTGGACAATCCGAATGCTGATCGCATTCGTAAGGTTGCAGCATTGGCCGGGCGTTCGGCACGTAGGCGTAGTGGTGAAGTTCTTGTAGAGGGGCCGCAAGCGGTGCGCGAGGCCGTGCGGTTTTGCGGCAAAGACCTGGTGGATGTCTATATTTCGCAAGAGGTGGAGCAGCGCGATCCGCAGCTTCTGCGTGACGCGTTAAAGGCAACCCGTTGGGTTCACCCGATGACGGAGCAGGTAGCCAAGGCTATGTCCCCTTCGGCGCAGGGTGTTGCCGCCGTGGTAAAGGATTTTCGCACCGATGGTCTGCCCAAGGTTGATTGGGATTTCGTCGTGATCATGGGCCAGACTCAAGATCCGGGTAATGCGGGTAACATCATTCGAGCGGCCGATGCTGCTGGGGCAGACGCCGTGATCGCATGTTCAGGCACGGTTGACGTTTCATCTCCAAAAGTTGTGCGCGCTTCGGCCGGCTCTGTTTTTCATTTGCCCTCGATTGTGAACGTTGGTTTTGACGAGGTTGCGGAGTGGGTGAAGTCCCGCAAAATGTCTTTGGTGGCTGCGGACGGGCACGGTAGCGTGAACTTGTTTGATGCTCAAGATGGCATGGAATCGCTAGATCTTGCCGCGCCCACTGCCTGGGTATTTGGTAACGAGGCGCATGGTTTCGCTCAGCTCGATGAATCGGTTATTGATCACTCTGTGTCGATTCCGCTGGGCGGGCATGCCGAGTCATTGAATGTCTCAGCCGCCGCCGCAATTTGTCTGTTTGCGACCGCAAAGGCGCGCCATAGAATGCGGGTATGAGTAGCGAAGGACAATTGATCGCGCGGATGCGCGAGGTGCTCCCCGAAGGGACGCGAACGATGCTCGGTTCAGGTGATGACTGCGCATTGGTTGAGGCACCGGAGGGGAGTTTTCTCGTCACTACAGATGCTCTCGTGGAGGGGCAGCATTTTCGACGTGATTGGTCTACTCCTCGTGAGATTGGGGCGCGGGCTGCGGTCCAAAATCTCGCCGATATCGCAGCGTGCGGAGGCTGCGCCTCAGGCCTCGTAGTCGCAATGGTTATCCCTCCTGGAAGCGATGAGGATTGGATCCTCGAGGTTGTTTCGGGCTTCGGTAGTGAGGTAGCGAAAACTGGTGCAGGAGTTATCGGAGGAGATATCACGAGCGGGAGAGATTTCACGCTGGCGGTTACTGCATTTGGTTATTGTGACCGCCTCGTGACGCGCGCACAAGCAAAGCCGGGTGATGTAATCGCTTACGCGGGCGATATTGGGGTTAGTGGCGTTGGATTGGCGTTGCTACAAAACCATGTCGTAAACCCCGCCCTCCGCGGCGCAGAAACGCTTGGGTTCTATCATTATCCGCTCTCGTTCTATCGGGTTCCTAAGGTTCCGCTCCAGGCGGGACCTATAGCTGCTAACGCGGGCGCAACTGCAATGATCGATGTTTCAGATGGTCTTGGTATTGACCTGTCGCGGATTGCGAAAGCATCGAAAGTTTCAATGCGATTGTCTAGGTCACTTTTGAAAAATATTGTCGATGAACACCAACCGTGGCTCGATGTTGCTTTAAAACAGCTGGACGTGGGGCAACTTAATACTTGGGAACTGGTCGAGAAGATAGGACTGTTCAACCGCGGAGAGGATCACGCGCTGCTGGCCACGTTCCCGTCGGATATAAACGTGCCGCCCCCGTTCAGGATTATCGGTGACGTGACCGGCGGGGAAGTAGGAACGGTCACGCTTGATGACGAGCCGTATCCGGTTGGTGGATGGGATCACTTGCAAAGATGATGTATTTGCTCCTGATCATCATGCAGAGCAAGTACGGTGGTCGGTTCCCGAAGTGCCAGTGCCAGTGTTTTCACGTTCACGTTTTAAGTTGAATAACCACCTAAGGTGGTTATTCAACTTAAAATCCAGTAGGGGGCTAGGAAGCTTCTCTTGGAATGGTACGCTTCCAAACTTTTGCGAAAATCTCTTCGTCGCCGTCGTAACATTTGACGTCTGATTCAGTATAGAAATTGGCGTCGTCACAAGTAATACGGGTATCGGCTTCCACCCGCGCTTGCCAGTCAAGATCTGGGCGTTCTAGCTTGATCCGCCACTGTGACTCTGTACGTGCCGTGGTGGGGTCATCCCACTGTATCCAATATCGTTCTACTGAGTCCTCGTCAAAGTGCAACCCGTCAGGATAAATGCGGGTACCGCCATATGCGGGATCCACTTGCAGTAGGGTAGTTTTTGCAACTACATCGGTGCAGATAAGCCGTTCTGGCCTGCGCGATCCGGCCAGTCCAGCTTCCGGATATTTCACGTCCAATGGCACGGGTTGCGCTGCCTCGTCGAAATGAATAGCGGCATCAAGTTTCGCGCGTTCGCTACCAGCAGCGGGGATCGGCCGGACAGGTAGCTCGATATGAGAACCGGTTAGATCGAGGGTGATCACACCCGAATCGGGTTGTGGCCAGATCCATGGCCAGTACGCGTTAGAGATTGCAATGCGCAGGACATGGCCAGCCGCAAAGTGATATCCAATTCCAGTCATCGCGAACTCCACGTCCACCCATTCATCCGTGGGCATTGGAACTGCCTTGTCACGACCTTCGCGGGAGCTAAGGTTAAGTGCTCCACGAGTTACCAGCGTTGATTCACCCGCGGGTGAAACGTCGTTCAAACGCGCGTATAGTTGCCCCCTGCGAGCTGGGGTTTTCACACGCATTTTTAACTTCGCATTTCCCAAGATCTCGAACGATTCAGTTACTTCGAAGTCGACCGTTACCGATCTGCCATCATCAGCTCGCTGGTCTACAGGTAGATCAGCTGCATTTCCAAAGGGGAAATACCGTCCTGCAGCTTGTCCCGTATCATGAGGAGAATCGACGAGAACATGACCAGCATTAGTTTTTACCGTGTTTATACAGCCTTTTTCGAAGTTGAGTGTGGTTGGCACGATGTTTGGGGACGGCCAACTGGTTTCAGCAACCCAACGTCCGGGCATTTCATCGTAGACGGACCGAGGTGGAATCGGATCTGTTATCCAAGTACGCAACAACGGCTCATTAACCACATCATTGGGCTTTTCTTTTAACCAGTGATCCCACCAGCGTAGGGTCTCGTTTAGAAAATCTATATGTGGTCCGGGACGTAGATCACGATCGGGATACTGGTGAGACCAAGGCCCGAGTAGCCCTTTAACATTTTTGTCAAGCGCTGAAAGGTGTTCGCAAAGACGCAATACGGTGTCGCGATACGGGTCGTACCAGCCACCTACAGCCATAACAGCTGCATTTATTAGGGAGTAGTCTTCGCATACGGAGCCGTGCTCCCAGTAGGAGTCTCTTCTTTGGTGACTCAGCCACGTGTCGATGTATGGCTCCATTCGGTTTAGTCGATACTCCCACTTCTCTCGCCACTTTTCCCCCCAAACACGTTTGTCTAAGGGGCGTGACTCGAAGGCTAACATGGTGGCAGCCCATGCATGCATGTCAACACCCAGCATCGAGCCACCAAGGTAGTGCACGTCGTTGTCGTAACGATCGTCTGTCGAGCAGGTGGTGACAATTGCTTTCAACGGTTCTGGGTGCAGTGCAGCCAGCTGAAGCGAGTTGAAACCGCCCCAGGAAATGCCAAACATCCCCACATTGCCTGTGCACCAATCCTGTTGTGCGATCCAGTTGATCACTTCAACGCCGTCGGCGTGTTCTTGAGGGCTGTACTCGTCTCCCGGTACGCCTTCGGAGTTGCCGTGGCCCCGAATATCGACTCGGATCGAAGCATAGCCATGCCCGGCGTAGAAAGGGTGCCGTTCGTAATCGCGTGGGGCTGTCCAGTCTCCGGCCCTGTATGGTAGATATTCCAAAATGGCAGGTACTGGATGATTGGTCTGTGGCATCCAACGCTTCATCCAAAGTTTTGTTCCATCAGATAAAGGGATCCACTCTTCTATCACTTCGTGTTCAAAGGGGAACTGCTCAATGTATTTCATGTTTGAGTCGCCTCCTAGACAACGTTCTTCATACGTTTACGCATCCACGGTGTTAGAGCCATAAGTAGTATTGCGTAAACCACGATGATGATTCCGTGAATACCGAAATAAAATGCGGCATTTTCGTATGTAAAGAATTTAACGATTTGTGCCTGGATACCCTGCGCTAGCGCCATTGCGGCAAACCAAAGTGCCATAGTTTGAGAGGCAAATGCGCGCGGTGCGAGCTTCGTGGTTGCGGACATCCCGGAGGTCTGCAAGATCAAATCTCCAAGCCCGAGGAAAACATAGCAAGAGACCATCCAAATGCTCGACATAAGGGCGCCACGCGGGGTTAAGGTTTGACCGAGTGTGACCATTAGAAATGCGACACCACCCAGCATCGTACCCATGCCGACTTTCGAAGCCACATGAGGCTGCCGTTTGCCAAGTTTTACCCAGATCCAGGCAAGAACAGGTCCCATTATGATCTCGACGATCGCAGTTAAAGATATGTACCAGGTGGATGGGTAGGAAAAACTTCCGATCGTGTTTGAGGTTTGTTCCAGGGCCAGGAAATTCAAAGTGTTCCCTGTCTGGAAGTACGTGAGGTTGTATGCCACAAGGGCGATAAGCAACAAGGAAAAAGGCAAAAGATTGCGTTTTTCCGTAGGGGTAACAGAATCCGAACGTCCCATCCAGATAATAAAAGCAAAAGGAACTAACGCAGAAACTCCGGTCACCAGGTTCACCAGCGTTCCCAAAGTGGCATCGGTGGCGAAGAAAAAAACGAGGCCAATTACAATTGCTGTTGTGGCAGCCGCGGTGGTTTTCCAAAAATTTGCATCAAATTCGAAGGAGTTTTGGATTCGTTGTGATCTTTCCTTCCCAGCAAACGAGGAACGTCCGCGGATAAAGAAAAATATTCCGATAATCATCCCCACTGCGGCCGCTGCGAATCCGAGGTGCCAGTGGTAGGTTTGGCCAAGAAAGCCAGCAACGAGTGGGCCCAAGAAAGCGCCGATGTTGATTCCGGAATAATAGATTGAAAACCCTGCGTCGCGCCGTCTATCGCCTTGCTCGTATAGCTCTCCGACCATTGTCGAGACATTTGGCTTCAATAGGCCCGTACCGAGAATAATCAGAGCTAAACCGACCCAGGTTGCGAACTCCCGGGGGATTCCCATAAAAATGTGTCCGCTGGCAATAAGGACGGAACCCCATAGAACGGAGCGATACGTACCGACAACTCGGTCGGCTATCCAAGCACCAACGAGGGCCAACAAATAAACTAGAGCGCCGTATGCTGCTACCACAGAAGATGCGGTTTGCTGATCGTAGCCTAGTCCTCCTGAGGCTATAGCGTCGGCGAAGTAGAGAGCCAAGATAGCTTGGAAACCTAAATATGAGAAACGTTCCCACAGCTCCAGATTGAAAAGTGCTGCCAATCCACGAGGATGGCCAAAAAATGACGTGTCGGCGCGAACATTTCGGTCTTGTTTGCGCGCTTCAGAAATAGACGTGGAAGGGGAGACCATCGAATTAGAGTTCTGGTCAGACATAAATATTCCTTAATTCCCATAGAGAATACGCGAGGGAGCACGCGCGAAATGACCGATTAGTGCGCCAAATATCCTCCTAATATTGGGATCATCATTCGCCAGGATAACAAACTAGCCCGTTGCGTCAACAGCTAAGATGTTCCCGTCTTGTTAAGGAATTCAAGATGAGCAGGGCCTGGCGGTATAAAAAAATTCGCCCTCTTTCGAGGGCGAACACAGTAAGAGTGGTAGGTTATATAGCGCGGGTAACGCGCTCGCTCTTGATGCAGGTGGTGCATACGTTGAGGCGCTTAGGGGTGCCATTAACGACTGCACGCACACGCTGAATGTTGGGGTTCCAACGACGGTTGGTTCGCACGTGGGAGTGCGAAACGCTCTTGCCGAAGCCGGGTCCCTTGCCACACACGTCGCACTTAGAAGCCACGGTCTATCTCCGATTCCTAGTAAAGTCTCATACAACTGTTCATTTCTGAACACTGCTGGGGCACGCAGGTACGCGCACCTCAGGCAACCTGTTTAGACTATCGAAATGAAGGCCCCTTTGCCAACTATCGGGGCGTGTTTTTGTGTCTAGTGGACCACAGTATGGGCTTTGCTGGCAGTTAGACTCCCTCATTTAGTCCGTGTCTTATGAGACCATTTGTCTATGACCAGCCAGTATCGTTCCGCACTGAGCGGGGAAGACATTGTTCAGTTTATCGACCGTTGCGGCGAGGCGCTTGATGCCCTCGCCCCATTCTTGGATGACTTGAATGCTCTGGGCGGGTCAGATTTTGATACGGGAGCTAACGCGGCTCGTTCGTTCGCCGCGGTAAAACGGTTAATGCAACGCTCTGGCGAAGAGGTAGATTCGGCGTCCACGTTCTTACAGGCACTAACGGTGTATGCACGGGCGGGATCCGCGGGCCATGTGGGCATACTGATAACGAGCATTATTGCGGCATTGTCATCGGCTACCTCGGCAAACGAGGTAAGACCGATTGATATGCGCGCATTCCTCGCGTCTCTTCCAAACGCGCTGGAGGATGCTTTTTCAACGCCTGCCGCAGAGCTAATGGAGATGGCTACGGCGGCACGAGCGGTGGCGTTGGATACGCCGGATCCGATTGACGCGGCGCACATGATGGTTGGCCGCGCATCGATGGTGGTCCAGGATGCGCTAATAGAGGCTACTAGCGGGTGGATAAACCCGGGTGCGTGCGTGTTCGCTGTGATGATTTCGGCGCTGCATTCGGTCTACGAGAACTCTCTTGCTCCACTTGAGGTAGCGCGTGACATGATGCGTTCGCTCGCGCAGTCGGCGAAGATCTCAAAACGGAGCGAGGCTCCGCATGAGGGGGCGCAGTTCTCCGTTGATTTTCACGTAGATTGCATGGCGGAGGACCTTGCGGAGTTCCGGGCGAGTCTGGATGAGCGGGGCTATCGGTATTCGATGCAGGGTAGCGTGGATCAGCTTGGAATGGGTACGTGGCGTTTCCACATTGACACATCCGACCCCGCCGCGGTTTTACCCAAGGTTGGGTGGACGCGCCATATCGTAGTTAAGGATGCCCGCTATGGGGAGTTGATTGGATATGACGAACTGGCCGTGCAAGAAGAAGAGTCGGGCGTTTTGTATCTTTCTCGCCCCACGTGGCAGCGCCCCGAAACTGTGCTCGTAATTGCTCTGTTGCGTAATGAGCATTTCTTGGAGGAGGTTGCCTCTACTGGAGCGCACGTGATTTTGAATCCGATTCGTCAGGACGCGGTTTTGATTTCTGAGCTCATGCTGTCAGCTCCCTCCCGGGTAAGCCTTGTGGTGGCAGGTGATGAGGACGCCGCTGAGGTTGCGATGCGCGCGAAAAGGCTTGCTCTAAAATCTGCCGAAGTTTTTGTGGTGAGTGATACGCCGCCTTATTCGGACGTGGCGGTAAGCGTACTTGCGGGGAAGGCAGCGCCCATATTCATGCCGCAGGTGGGGGATCGAACGGCCAAGATCACTCGCGATCTGCTCGAGTCAGCAGCGAGGGCTGCGAAGGCACGCGTTGCGGTCCTAGAGGAAGTGGACCCACAAACGGTGTCATTCTCTCTTAAGCAATTGGTTGGTTACGGGCTGGAACGAGTTGTGATGATCGCGCCTGAACCGGACATGCTTCTTCGACATTCTATTGAGATGGCGCTAGATGATCGCGGCGCTACGCAGTACGTGGAGTATGCGCGTGATAATCGCACCCAGGTGGTGTTGGTAAATCGATGAGTGCTTCCGTTCCTAGCAAGCCGCAGTTACTTGATTCGCCGTTGGATCGTCTGCTCGGGCCGCGCACGGCTAAGAAGATTGCCTCCCTAGGGCTGGAAACGGCGTCAGATTTGCTCATGTTCTTCCCGCGGCGCTACGGGCATTGGGGCAAGCTAACTCCTCTCGCAGCGATTCATGAGGGAGAGGACGTGACGTTGCTCGCGCAGGTGGAGTCTGCGCAGATGGTGCGCAACCGCAATGGGGGAGTGCGTCTATCAGTTGAACTTACGGACGGCTACAAGAGTATCAACGCAACTTTTTTTGCCCGCCATCCGGGCGCGCTGTCGGTGCATGAGAGGATGCTTACTCCCGGGTCGTCGCATTTATTTGCGGGAAAGGTATCTTCCTATCGCGGTCGCCTGCAGTTGACCCATCCTGATTTTGAGCGGTTTGAGCAGGGTGATGCGAAGGATCGCGTGGATCGTCCGATCCCGATTTACTCGGCTAACTCGAAGTGTCCAAGCTGGCTGACATCCAAGTCCGCGAAGATTATTGCGGCGATGTTGAAGCCCGGTGATGTCCTCGATCCGATTCCGCCAAAACTGCGCGAAGATCGCGACCTCATGACGTACGTTGAGGCGCTGAGGCAGTTACATGATCCACAATCTGATGAGGAAATTGCGCGTGCCAAACTAACCGTTAGATGGGCCGAAGCCCTCACTTTGCAAACGGCGTTGCTTCGCCGTCGTGCCCGCAGTAAAGATGCTACGGCGCCTCGCATAGAAGCGGGGGAAGCATTTGCTACTGCAAAGGCTGCGCTACCGTTCACCTTGACAGCCGGCCAGGAAGAGGTCTTGGGACAAATCCTGTCAGATATGGCGGGTGAGCATCCCATGCAAAAGTTACTGCAGGCCGATGTCGGTGCGGGTAAGACGGTGGTAGCTGGCCTTGCGATGACGGCTACCGTGGACGCGGGGTATCAGGCAGCCTTACTGGCTCCCACGGAGGTGCTTGCAGCTCAACACGCGGTGTCGCTTTCAAGAATGCTGCCCGTCCCGGTGGAGCTCCTTACGGGTTCGTCTAAGTCCAAACATCGTGGTGATGTATCTGTACTCGCATCTTCGGGCCAGCCGGCGGTTTTCGTTGGCACGCACGCGCTGATTCAGGATTCGCTCCAGTTTTCTAATCTGGGGCTTGTGGTGGTGGATGAGCAGCATCGCTTCGGGGTTGCTCAACGCGATCGACTTCGCGAAGGTGGTCAAATAGCTCCACACATGCTAACCATGACGGCTACGCCTATTCCGCGCACAATCGCAATGACGGTTTTTGGGGATCTAGATGCGATCACTATTCGCGAGCTACCGAAGGGCCGCAAAGAGGTTCAAACCTTCCTCGTTGATGCGGCGAATGACGCTTGGAACAAGCGTATGTGGGAGAGAGCCAAAGAAGAAGTTGTGGCCGGCGGCCGCGTGTTTGTGGTGGCTCCTCGAATAGATTCGGCCGATGGTGATGATTCGCAGTTGGCCAACGTGATGGATAGCCGCGAGATGCTGGCCAACCTTCCGCAGTTAGGGGGTATTGAGGTTGGGTTGCTGCACGGGCGCATGAGCGTAGAAGAGAAGGCTGAGGCAATCGATCGGTTTGATGATGGAACCACCCCTATCTTGGTAACAACAACGGTTATCGAGGTAGGTGTAGATATTTCTGCCGCCTCAATGATGGTTATTTTGGATGCGCAACAGTTTGGTCTATCTCAGTTGCACCAGTTGCGAGGACGAGTTGGTCGCGGTGGTCAGCAGGCGATCTGCATGGCCCACCACCGAACGGGACTTGCCCCAGAGTCGATGAAGCGTTTGGAGGCGTTTGCTTCCACTACGGATGGGTTCGCGTTAGCGGAGACAGATTTGAGGCTGCGTAGGGAAGGTAACGTGCTGGGCGAGAGCCAGTCGGGCGCGCGCACTTCGTTGAAGGCCTTGCGTGTCACGCGCGACGGGGCGATTATTGAAGCCGCTCGCAAGTACGCGGAAACGCTGTTGGAAGAAGACATGTCCCTAAGCACCTACCCGCAGCTACTGCAGGCGGCGAACCGGATGGACCAGGCAGTCCAGTGGATGGAACGATCATGATATCGCGTAGGCTTTACGTATGACACGGATTGTTTCAGGAACGTTTGGCGGGCGCAGGCTGGAGGTGCCTGCAGCCGGTACGCGACCAACGTCTGAGCGGGTAAGAGAGGCTCTATTCTCGCGTTTAGAGAGTTGGGGAGAGGTTCGCGGAGCCAGAGTGCTGGACCTCTTTGCCGGTTCGGGTGCACTGGGGTTTGAGGCGCTTTCGCGAGGAGCAGCCAGCGCCACGTTGGTAGATAACTCGACGGGTGCCCTAAAGGTTTTGCGCTCCAACGTGAGCAAAAACGGTTTCCCCAATGTGCGGGTGGTTCGAGCTGACGCAGCGAAGTTTGAGAGCATTCACTCTTTTAGCCTGGCATTCCTAGACCCTCCTTACGATATTGATATGGGCCTGCTACGCAACGTGCTTGAACATATAGAGAAATTCTTAGAGGAAGACGCTCTTGTAGTAGTCGAACTGTCAGCCCGCACCCCCGAACCGCAGTGGCCATCTTCGTACCAGCGTGAGTCGAGTAAGAAATGGGGCGAAACCATGGTGTGGTTCCTAACTTTTTCGCGGCAAACCGGTAGCGTGGAGGCATGATACGCGCAGTATTTCCAGGCTCCTTTGACCCGTTCACAAACGGTCACCTCGACATTGTTAAAAGGTGCGTGAAGCTCTTTGACGAAGTAATCGTTGGAGTGGGAGACAACCTGTCTAAAAAGTACTGGTTTTCAATCGAGGAACGCGTGGAGCTTGCTAAACAAAGCACGGCGGGGATGCCCGGTGTGCAAGTTAAAGCTCTTGACGGACTGTTGGCCAAGTGGTGCGTTGAAAATGACGCGAACGTGATCGTGAAGGGGCTTCGCTCCGCGGTTGATGCGGGATTTGAGCTTCCCCAGGCTACGATTAACCGCGAGCTAGGCGATATTGAGACTATTCTGCTTGCTACCAACCCGGCGCTTGCTCACATTTCTTCTACGATTGTTAAGGAAGTTGCGGCTAACGGTGGTGATGTTTCGTCTATGGTTAGTGCAGGCGTGAAAGAAACATTGGATATTAAGATTCGTGGCTAAGGGGGCCAAATCATGAGCGATATTTACTCGGATGATCTGCAGGGCGCGCAGGCGGGGGAGCCTATTGATGACGTGTACGGCCCTTCCACGGTGATCGCTGCTCTTGACCAGATTGAGGATCTAGTTGAGATTGCGCGCGCATTGCCTATGAGTGCTTCAGTGCTCGTTAACAAGGCTGAGGTGCTTGACTTGCTGGAGCAGGCCCGTCAGGCACTGCCCGATGATTTGGTTGCGGCGGATGCGGTGGTTGCAGATGCGGATGCGGTTATGGGGCGCGCGGATTCGGCCGCCGAATCCACTATTAATGAGGCAAATGCCAGGGCTGACGGCATTGTTGAGGACGCCCGCAAAAAGGCTGATGATTTGGCGCAGCGTTCGCGTGAGGACGCCGAGGCCGTTCGTGAGCGTGCCGCGGCAGAGGCTGAGCGCCTGGTTACAAATGCCAAGGAGCAGGCCCAGCAGATAGTTGAGCAGGCGCACGCGGAGGCCGAGGGGTTGATCGCGCAGGAGAACATCTCGGTTCAGGCTCGCGAGCGCGCTGAGGAAATCGTTAGCTCGGCACATCAAAAGGCCATGGAGCTTGCTGAGGACGCCGATCAGTATTGCGCGGATTCGTTGGAGACGCTCGCAATCGCGATTGATCGTATTGCACACCAGACTCATGCCGGCCAGGATGCAATCGAGTCTCGTCAAGAGGCCCGTCGCGCCGGGCGTTAAAATGTTTTCCTGCGTAGCCCTGTGCGAGGGGCGCACTAGCTATTTGTAGATACTTTTCTTGGAGGGATTAGCGATGGCTGATCGCCAGTTTAATGGCGCGATCTTGGATATTCGCACGCTCCCCGCGGAGCCGAATCAGGAGCGTAGCTTTCACCTTGATCTGGTGGCGCCCCAGGACCTTGGCACGGTTGTGATGGAGGTGGTTCCAGGCTCTGTTGTGAGCGTGGATATTACGCTTCGTTCCCTCGTTGAAGGTGTGCTGTTTGAAGGGCGCGCTGATTCGCAGGTGCGTTCGGAGTGCGTGCGTTGCCTCGAGCCGATTGAGGGCGTGGAAATTACGGAAGTATCGCAAATGTTCTTCACTGCTGAAGCTATCGCGCGTATGCGAGAGGAACATGGTGAAGAGGGAGTTGAAGACCTCGAGGTTTTGGACGGTGACGAGATCGCGCTTGAGCCGATTTTTAGGGATGCGATTGTGACGAGCTTCCCGTTCCAGCCTTTGTGCAAGCCTGACTGCAAGGGACTTTGCGATGTGTGTGGCAAGAAGTGGGAGGATTTGCCGAGCGACCACATGCACGAGGTGATTGATCCGCGTTTCGCCAAGCTTGCGGCGTTGCTCGAGCAAGATGAAAAGTGAGTAAACAACAATCACGAGACGCCAGTGGGCCGGCAGGTGATCCTCTAGATCTCTTGGGACGCTGGCGAATTCAGCTGGATCCTGAACTTTTAATACTTGCTTTGACGCATCGTTCGTTTGCGTATGAGCAGGGCGATTTGCCGCACAATGAGCGGCTGGAGTTTCTTGGTGACTCGGTTTTGTCGATCATCGTGACGGAGCATCTTTTCATTAAGTTCCCCACGTGCACTGAGGCCCAGTTGTCGCGGATGAGGGGCGCTATAGTTTCGCAGGTGACGCTCGCTAAAGTGGGGCGAAGCATCGGCCTGGGAGATTATATTTTGCTTGGAAAGGGCGAGAACTTAACGGGTGGGCGTGATCGTGATTCCATTCTTTGTGACACGGTCGAGGCTTTAATTGGAGCGACCTACATTTCGCATGGCCTAGAGCCCACGCGAAGGGTTGTTGAGGAACATTTGCGTCCCTTCTTGGAGGATGCGGTTGAGCTTGGGCGTTCGTCTGATTACAAGACCACGCTCCAGGAGTACACGGCGCAGGCGGGCCTTGGCGAGCCAATGTATGAAACGACGAGCCGTGGCCCAGATCATGCGCGTATTTTCAGCGCGACCGTTTCGATTGGCGGCGTTGTGATGGGCGAGGGGGAAGGCACGTCGAAGAAAACCGCGAACTCGAGCGCCGCAAAGGCAGCTTATTTCCACTTGCGTGAGGACGACCCGAAAAGCGCAGAATAGCTGGAGTGAACAATGCCTGAACTTCCCGAGGTAGAGACTATCCGCATGGGTTTAGCTCCCCATATCGTGGGGCAGACGGCTACGGGCGTAACCGTTTGGGGTGAGCGTACGGCACGTAACCAGCCGGGCGGGCCCGCGGCGCTGGAAGACGCTATCCGAGGCAGACGAGTGGAGGCTCTGGCGCGCCGAGGCAAATTTTTGTGGGCGGAGTTAGATAGTGGCCGTGGCCTCGTGTTTCACCTGGGCATGTCCGGGCAGCTTCGGCTGAGTGATGGTGACCTTCCACGTTTTCGCCATGAGCATGCCAGAATCGTTTTGAGCAATGGCCAGGTGCTTTCGTTTGTAGATCAGCGCACCTTCGGGCGAATTGAGGTGTGTGATTGCGTTCCTACTTTGGACGGAGCTGTCGCTGGTCAAGGCGCCACTTTGGATGCGATTCCGCAGTCCGCGGCGCACATTGCGCGTGATCCGCTAGATCCGGTGTTTGATCCTGACCAGGTAGTGCAAAAGATACGCGCGTCAAGAAGCGCGGTTAAAAACCTGCTTTTGCATCAAGAGATAGTGTCTGGCATAGGTAATATTTATGCGGACGAGGCTCTGTTTCTAGCTGGCGTGCACGGCCAGCGAATGGGTAAGAACGTCCGTGTCTACGAGGTTCATCAGATTTTAGAAGCGGCCCGGGCTGTTATGCGCAGGTCGATTAAAGCTGGAGGCACCTCTTTCGATGAACTGTATGTGAATACGGTTGGCGAGCCGGGTTATTTCGCCCGCTATTTAGCGGTTTATGGACGCGCTGGGCAGGCTTGTATTAACTGCGGTACGCCTATCGCTAGGGTCAGTATTAGTGGCCGTTCACATCATTATTGCCCCGTGTGCCAGCCTCGCTCTGGCCGGCGTAAGCGAGGGGTGTCCAAAGGATAACCGGTGCTGAGAAACTATATAGCTTCGCATATAATTATTCCGTGGCTATAAAGAATTCCAGTACTGACTCAAATATTCGCGTAATGGTTGTGGATGACCATGAGATTGTCCGCTACGGCATTATAGAACTCGTCGGCCGTACCGAAGGATTTGAGGTAGTTGCGGAAGCCGGCAGTGTGCACGACGCCATAACCCGGGCAGACTTGACCACTCCCGATGTGATGTTGGTCGATTTGCAGCTACCTGATGGCACGGGTATAGACATCATGAATCACGTGCGTAAATCGCTTCCCGATACGAAATGTATAGTTCTTACTTCTTTTGATGACGATGACGCGCTTGCGGAGTCTTGTAAGGCCGGAGCCAAGGCATTCATTCTTAAGACTGTCCACGGCGCGGAAATAAGCCGCGTTATCCGTCTTGTACATGATGGCAAGGTGTTGCTGGACGAGAAGACAATCACCCGTCGGGCAGGCGACCAGGATGATGTGATGGCCGCTTTGACGCCCGCGGAGCGACGAATCGTGGGACTCATCTCAAAGGGCATGTCTAATGCTGAGATCGCTGAGACACTAGGAATCTCTGAAAAGACGGTGAAGAACCACATCACGTCACTTCTTTCTAAGATGGGACTGAAGAGGCGCACTCAAGTTATGGCATGGGCCGCGGGGCAGCAGTCAGCTCCGTGGCGGGGTCAGTCGTAGCTCTAAGCTCTGTCCGCTTCGAAGTCGAGCAGCAGCGTTACGCGATCGGTAGTTCGCATTTTAGGGTGGTGCCCTTGTCGGTGCGTTTATCGATGCTCATTGTGCCGCCGTGTTTTTTCACGCGCTTGTCTAGATTAGCGAGCCCCGAGTTGCGGGTCCTATTCGGATCGATCCCAATCCCGTCGTCCTCGATTTCAATATCGATCTGCGGTTCACCTTGAGTTTTTAGGTCGATATTAACGGTCACTACATCTGCTTGCGCGTGTCTGGCGACGTTGGAGAGGCCTTCGCGAACGAAGGCGGTAATATCGCTGGCTAGCTCATCGCCGAATAGGGATAGGGCCTGTTCTACGACTGGATCTTGCACGTCAGTTACCGCGCGGCCGTCGATATTCAGAAGGCAAGAGGGGGCGAAGCCGAGCGATCTTCTTGCCGCCGAAGTCACCTGGCAGATTCGCTCAAAGACGTTTGTTCCTTCAACATCATCCTTGAGGTTTTGCACGATTGACCGAACCTGTACAACGGAGTTGTCGATGGCGTCGAGGGCTCCATCTAGGTATTGTTTGGCGTCATCTGGCGCATTGATTTTCTCAAGTTCGTTCTTAGCGGCAGTTATTTGAATGCCGGCGGCAAAAAGCTCCTGAATAGCGAAGTCATGCAGGTCAGCGCTGATGCGTTCACGCTCGTTAGCAAGCGCGGTCATTTCGATGATGTGTCGCGCCTCGAATATTTCTAGGCCGAATGCCGCTTGCAGTGAGACGCTTTCAGCAAAACGAAGGTCGGGCATATCGAAGGGCATGGCGCCTTTTTTGCGAAGTAGCACGAGCACGCCAACTGCTTCATTGCGGTTCATGAGGGGCGCATATAGGGCGGGGCCGAAGTGTCGCAGGGGAGCGAGCTTAACGTTGAGAGCAGAATCGAACGACTCAACGATCATGCCCGCCTTCTCCGAGATCACAAAGAGGGCGCGCCCTCCTTCTGGGAAGACGGCGCCCAGCAGCTCTTCGGCCATATGTCCACTGGCAAATTCGCACGCCCAAGTGCCCGCCACAGATGGGAGGATCACCAAAACGGTGTCCACCTGCAACCCGTTTTCGATAGCGCTAACTACGGGCTCTAGCCCCTCATCATCTGTTGCATCGAAGAGAGCTTGGGTTACTCCTTGGCTGGTTTCTATCCACTGCTCGTCTTGACTTACGCGCCTGGAAAGTTCAGAAACTTCTACTTCAAGGCTGATCATTTTCGCAAAGTGAGTGGCGATGCGCAGGTCGTATTCGCTGTAAGGATCAGATTTGTCGAAAACCACGAGGCGGCCAAGCAGTTGCCCGCGCTGTAGTACGGGTACTCCAACGGCCCTCTTAATGTCAAAAGTGATACCGGCCTGGAGAACTTGCGGGCTGATCTCATTGAGAACAACGGGGGAGTTCGGATGAATGTTCGCGGCTATGAGTCGCAAAAACGTTTTTGCGGGGACGTCCATGTTCTCGAACCGGTCGTTATTTGAAATGAGAAGCGAGGGAGCTCCCCACACGTCTTGGATAACGAACAGTCCCTGGGGAGATTGCGTGAGGTCGCATACTTCGTGGACGAGTGCTTCGAGTGTGGCTTTGAGCTCGGGGTCGGCTTTAAGGGATGAGTTTGCGCTCACCATCGCCCCGGGGGAATCCGCTTGGAAAAGATCAAACATAGCGACTTCCTCTAGTTGGAGATTTCCAGACTGCCTTCGCGTGTAAGCGCCCAACGGTAAGCGTTGTTGCCCGCGACGAGCTCGGCATGCGTGCCACGTGCGGTTATGGTCGCTGGCTCTCCTTCATTTGCGGAGATAACCATTGCCTGCTGGGCGTGATCTAGAGGAGTTAGACGGTGTGTCACTACCAAAACGCCCAGGTCTTGGCTTTCCCCATCTACGGTCAAAAGGTCGCGGATGAGTCTGTCGGCAGTCCGGTTGTCAACGTGTTCGCCCGGCTCATCAATAAGCAGGAGAGGAGCTGGTGCGGCAAGGGCCCGCGCAAGTAGCAGGCGTCGCCTTTCACCTCCAGAAACGGTGGTGCCGCCAGAGCCGAGGATGGTTTCCAGTCCTTCTGGTAGATTGGTCCTCCATTCGTGTAGGCCCGAGCGGTCTAGGAGCGCGATCACGTCATCTTCGGTCAACGAGGGGTTAGCTACGCGCAGGTTTTCCAGTACTGAGGTTGCGAAGATGTGTGCGTCCTCAGCGGTTAGGGAGACTCGCTTACCCACTTCTGCGCGGTCGGCACCGTAGATGTCCACGCCATTTAAGGTTACGCGTCCAGCCTTTGGTTCAAGCATGCCGGCCAGAGTGAATAAAATAGTGGATTTCCCAATGCCCGACGGGCCTACGAGTGCCAGGTGAGAGCCGGGTTTTAGCTCGAGGTTTATGTCGGTTGCAACAATCGGACCGCCCGGCCATCCTACGGAGAGATTTTCCGCCTTCAACACTGGGCCTTTTGCTTTCGGAATGTCCACTCGTCTTGGCATCTCGTCGGTGTTGAGGATTTCGTCGATGCGGGTAGCCGCGCGTGCGGAGCGGATAAGTTGAACGGCTGCAGGGCCAAGTTCGGCGGTTCCTTCAAAGGACGATAGCGGCGTGAGTACAAGCACGGCAAGCGGAACGGCGGAGACGAGGCCGGCGTGCACTTCTGGGATGCCAAGCGCTATTGCTCCGGCCACGGCAAGGCCCATGGCTATTGCGTCGATGGCGGCAGCGAATGCTGCGGGACGCGCGGCCTGATCTTTGGCCAAGGTAAGGTCGTTTTGGGTTTTGCGAATGGCGTCGCGAACGCCTTGCATTTTTCCGGATACGGCAAGTTCAGCGTAGTGGTCGGTGAGGGTCAGGGCCTCACTGGCTAATTCGGTTCGGGCCTTTTCTTCGGCAAGCTGCGCGATTCTGGCGGACCGGGCGGTGAGGAGGGGACCAACTACACCTGATAGGAGTAGGCAGACGGCTAACACTAGCGCTACGGGAAGTGACAGGAACGCAATGCCTATCACGGTACCGATGCCTGCTACTGCCGCGATCCAAGCGGGGAGTACCGATTTTACAAGCAGGTCGCCCAAGGCGTCCACGTCGGCTCCGGTGCGCTCTAAGAGGTCACCTCGTTTCAGTTTGGTGATGGCATCGGTTTTGCGCGTGGAGAGCGTGCGGTAGACATTTTCGCGAAGATCTGCGATGCCATAGATTGCAACGGTATGTGATGCGAGGCGTTGTACGTAGCGCAAAACTGCCTTGGATACGCCAAAGAAGCGTACGCCGACGGTGGCCACGGTGAGGAAGAGGACGGGTGGCATTTGTGAAGCGCGAGCGATGAGCCACGCAGATGTGGCTCCCAGGCCGATGGTGGCGCCAAGTCCGAGTGCGCCGAGTAGTACAGCGAGGGCAAATTGCGCCTTGTTTACCTGCAGCATGGGCATGAGTCGCTTGAGTGCGGCGCGTTCTGGCTTGGTAATGAAGAGTCTCATCGGGTTTCCTCCAACAGTCGGGGCTGTTCGGTAAGGAAGAACTGTTCAATAGTCTTTTCCGCAAGCTGTGGGTAGTCCAGAATCTCCTGTTCGGTGGCGGGGCGTGATTCGATTTGGACGATGGAGTCGGCTGCATCAACTACGGCTTTGCGGTGCGCGATGACGATAACGGTTCGTCCCATGTCGCGAAGGCGAATCATTGTGTCGATGACCTGTGATTCGGTGAGGGCGTCCAGGTGCGCGGTTGGCTCGTCGAGTATTACCCAGGGAGTTTGTTCCAGAAGGGCGCGAGTTAGGGCAAGGCGCTGGCGTTGCCCAACCGATAGTCCGATGCCTCCTTGACCAATCGGGGTGTCCCATTTGGCCGGGAGTTTTTCCACGACTTCAAGAAAACCGGTTGCGCGCGCTGCTTCTTCAAGTTTGTCTTGTGAGACGTCAAGACCGAAGGATATGTTTTCTCGGATAGTTCCCGGCAGTATGGCGGGTGCTTGGGGAACCCACGTGTGTTGCCGCCACCAGGAAGACGGATCGATTTCGGCTAGGTCAATTCCGCCCACTAACACGCGTCCGCGAGTTGGTTTGAGCAACCCTAGAAGAACCATAACGGTCGTAGTTTTGCCGGCGCCTGACGGGCCTACGAGGGCAGTGATCTTCCCTCTTTGGATGGATGCTTTAAGTCCGGCGGGAGCCCATGCGCCGCGTGCGGCGACGTGGAGATCTTCAATCTGAACGAGGTCCTGGGCAAGGTTTGGTGCCTCGGTGCTACCCTCCGCTTGAACGGGCTCTTCGAGAATCTCGAAGGCGGCGTTTGCCGCGGCTACACCGTCTGCCGAGTTATGGAACTGCTTGCCAACTTCGCGCAGGGGCAGGTACACCTCGGGGGCAAGCATAATTACGATCAATCCGGCGTATAGAGAAATGTTGCCGTAAACCAGGCGCATGCCAACCTCAACGGCAACAAGTGCGACGGACAGGGTGGCGATGAACTCCAAGATTGCGCCAGAGAGGAATGCAACGCGAAGGGTTTGCATGGAGGTTTTCGCGTGGGTTTGTCCCAGCTGATGCACGTGTTTGTTAGGCGCTTTCTCGCGACCGAGGGCTTTTAGGGTGGCGAGGCCGGCGATGAGGTCAAGAAGCTGGGACCCAAGCCGCTCCATGGTCTTCAGTTTCTGGTCGGAATACTCCTGGGTGAGTTTGCCGACCAAGATCATGAAGATAGGGATAAGAGGGATGGTGAGTACTGCGATGAGGGCGGAGAGGAAGTCGTAGTAAAGCATGACGGCTAGAGCCACGGGAGTTACCGTCATAGTCATGAGTAGTTGCGGTAGATAGGACACGAAGTATGGTCCTAGGTCATCTAGGCCGCGGGTTATGAGCGTGATTGTGTCGGTGCCTTTGCGGGCTAGCCAGCGGGGGCCGAGCTTGGTGACGTGGTCAAGCACCTGCTCGCGAAGTTCAATAATGGCGTCATTTGCTGCGCGGTGTGCACGTGAGTTTAGAAGATAGACCAGGCCGGCTCGCACGGTCACGATTACCAGCAACGTAATCACCCACGGGAAGACGTCCGTAAGGGTTTTGCCTTCGGAAATAACGGGGGAGATGGCCGAGGATATTGAAATTGCCTGTGCAAGTACGAGGACTGCCGTGAGCGTGCCAAAAATAGTAATGAAGATGATGTATTTCTTGGCCGCTGCCGCGTATGTCAGCAATCGTTTATCCAGGGGTTTCACGCTTACCCGTCCTGCACTTTCATACGGATTCAAGTGGAATACACATCTTATATTAGAGATGCGGGGCTGACCGTGCATTGGTCAGCCCCGCATCTTGGTGCTTCATCTAGCCTTTGAGGAAGTTCGCTCCAACGCGGATCTGCTTGGGTAGTAGACCCTGGTTCTCTGCGACGTCATCAGGCGAGACGCGCTTGCGGAATACCCAGTAGGAGTATGCCGTGTATGCGAGGACGATCGGTACCATCACGATCGCTACGGTCAGCATCACAACGAGCGTCGAGTGTGAGGACGACGCTTGCGCGATGGTGAGAGAATATGCCGGATCGATGCTGGACTTCATCACGTTCGGTGCCATTGCAACGAAGATGAAGGAGACAGCGCCGGCAATTCCAACCGAGGACGCGAGGAACGAGCCCATCGAATTGTTGAGCGCCTTCTGCGATAGTGCGGCGGACACGATGAGGGCGATTGCGGCAACCACGAGTGGTAGCCACGCCCAGACGGATCCGGCGTAGGCGATTACTGCCCACAGTGCCCAGATCGCGGTAACGCCAGCGGCAATGATCGAAAGCTTGGAGGACAAAGCCTCCGCGCGGTCGTGCACCGGGCCAGCAGTCTTGAGCGACAGGAACTGTGCGCCCTGGGAGAGGGCGAGGAGCAGAACAGCTGCGCCACCAAGGAGTGTGAACACCGTGAGGAGCGAGAAGAAACCGCCCGTCAGGTGGTGTACGGAGTGTACGAGCACATCATCGGTGATTGGGGGCGTCACGGCCTCAAGGGTCATCGGGTCTACGACCTCGATCTTCATGCCCTGTACGAGGTTTGCGAATGCAACGCCGAACAGTAGGGGAACGCCAAAACCTGCAACCGTGTGGATGGTGTCCCAAGTGGAACGCCATTTAACGGAGTCAATCATCTTGCGCCACTCGATCGCTGCGATACGCAGGATGAGGAGCACAAGGATGAGGAACAGTGCTAGGTACATGCCGGAGAACATGGTGGCGTACCACTCTGGGAATGCTGCGAAGGTTGCGCCGCCTGCGGTGAGGAGCCAAACTTCGTTGCCGTCCCAGTGAGGGCCAATGGTCTTCACAGCTTGGGAGCGTTCTTCGTCGTTCTTAGCGACGAACGGGAGGAGGGCACCAACGCCAAGGTCGAAGCCTTCCAGAATCAGGTAGCCGGTCCAGAGGACGGCGATGAGAATGAACCAAACGATACTGAGCCAACTCATTGTTTATACCAACCTTCCTCAGTATCCGAACGACAGGTGCGTGTCGGGGGTTACTTCATTCGTCTTCGAGTAGGGCACATGCATGCCTTCGCGTACCCAGCGACGCAACAGCAGGAACCAGATGACGCCGAGCCCGCCGTATAGGAGGGTGAACAGCACCGTGGTTACCAGCACCTGTCCCGCCGGGACCGTACCCGATGCGGCGAACTCAGTGAGCTGGAGAACACCACCAACTGGATCTTGGTTCAGCGCGCCAGCAATGTTCGGGTATACCACCCATGGCTGGCGGCCAATTTCGGTGAAGATCCAACCTGCGGATGCGCCGATGAACGGCCAGGGCAGGCAGAAGAGGGCGAAGTTAGCCATCCACTTGGAACGGGCGAGCTTATCGCCGCGGTACCAGTAGAGGATTCCTAGGCCCAGCAGCATCGAAATGAGGCCAAGCGTAACCATGATGCGGAAGGAGTAGAACACTGGCATCGATGGTGGGCGGAAGTCGTACTGCGATGCATCACCGTAGCGCGAAGTGAACGACTCGTTGGCGTTAAGCATCTCGACCATACGGTCTTGGATGTCGCGCACGCCTTCTACTTCAGCGTTGAAGGAGTTATGCGACAGGAACGATGCGAGTCCAGGAACCGTGATGAAGCGGGTCATATCGCCAGAATCGTCGAGGGGGCATTCGCCAAAGCCAGCGACGGTGAAGGCGGCGCCTTCGGTATCCATACAGATGCCTTCAGCAACAGCCATCTTCATTGGCTGGAGTTTAACCATTTCTACGCCCTGGAAGTGGCCGGTTGCTACGGTGCCAAGGCCAGCGATGATGAGGGCCCAAGCGCCGAACTTAGCGATCGGCTTCCAGATTTCGCGTGCTTCGCGTTCACCGTGCTCCCCAGCATTTGCGGAACGCACTGTCCACCACACTGCGATGCCGGCAACGAAGGTGCCAGCTACGAACAGGGAGGTGAAGAGGACGTGCGTGAATCCGAGGAATAGCACGGGGTTGGAGATGACCTTGAAGAAGCCGCCGGCTCCGTCAAGTTCTGCGCGGCCGGTGGCCGGGTTGTAGAAGGCGCCTACAGGATGCTGCATCCAAGAGTTTGCAGCGAGGATCCATACGGCTGAAAGCGTGGAGCCAATGGCTACAAGCCAGATGGCAACGAGGTGCATCCGCTTTGAGATGCGACCCCAGCCGAAGATCCATAGGCCAAGGAAGGTCGATTCCATAAAGAATGCGAGCAGTGCTTCAACTGCTAGCGGTGCGCCGAAGATGTCGCCAACGAAGCGGGAGTATTCGGACCAGTTCATGCCGAACTGGAACTCCTGTACGATGCCGGTGGCGACGCCTAGCGCGAAGTTAATAAGGAACAGTTTTCCGAAGAATCGCGTTGCCTGCAGCCAGACCTCATTACCGCTTCTGTGCCACTTGGTTTGCATGATTGCAACCAGGAGACCCAGGCCAATGGTTAGGGGTACCTGTAGGAAGTGGTAGACAGTTGTGATTGCAAACTGCCACCGCGCCAGAAACACTGCGTCGAGTGCTGCTGGGAGGACGGTCATGTTTCCGCCTTTCCGAGTTGATAGGTAAATGAGGTCGGCGACTTTCGACGACCCCTCTTAGACACCACTTTATGCATGAATACAAGGTGTGCGCGGAAGATTTATCTCCAAATCGAGATTCTATCTGACAAAGCGTGTAATAACGCGCATGTTAGACCGCTCACAAGGGTTGTTTTTGATAACGAAATGGTAAACAAAAAAATAATTAGGCAAAATTATTGTTTCCAAAAAGGTTTTTTCAATAATTGACGAGGCTGTTTTCGGTCCATGTTTGAGGTGGTGAAAATGGTGTCAAAGGACGCATTTTCGTCCTCTGTGCCGACGTATTCGTCCGATCTTCGTATATTGTGCGATAATTCCTCTTGGAGATACTTTCGCCATACCGTGAAAGTGGCGCAAGCAGGTGATGTTTTCTCCCTGTATGGCGCTTGTGTTAGCCGCTTGGGCTACACCGTTTAGGTTTCCGTCTGCGTAAGACGGCTGCTGCAGGAGCTTGGTATGAAGTCCTGCGCTAACTGGAGAAGGCTTGTGACAAAAGAAAATAATAATGAGGCTGATCGCGGCGAAAAAGGGGTCGAAACCGATCTGTTTTCGCCCGGTGTAGGCGCCCCCGTTTTCTCGGGCGCGCGCAAAGCAAATGAGGAGGTCCCGCAAGGGACAAAGGTCCCTGTGGCTGCTGCAGCGACGCTGCTGTTCCAAGCTCCGGCGATTTCTCACCCCGACACAAGCGGGAATGATGATGAGCGTCCCGCTCGTAAACAGAGGTCTCGCAGGCGCGTAGAGGAATTGGAAGAAGAGGCCACGGACTCGTCCTCATTCGATGATGACGAGAGCGTCGGTGAACAGTCACAGGACACTCGCGACGATGCGAACGAAGAGCAGGTCACTACGGTGCGCAGGCGTAGACGCAGGCGTTCTTCGACAGAAGATGATTCTTCTGAACTGTCTAACGAGGTTGAGGGCGTTAAGGGTTCAACGCGTCTAGAGGCTAAACGTCAGCGTAGGCGTGAGGGGCGTCGAGAGAACCGTCGCCGTCAAGTTGTAACCGAATCGGAGTTCTTGGCCCGGCGTGAGTCTGTGAAGCGCGAGATGATCGTGCGCGAGAAGAATGGTTTAAACCAGATCGCCGTTCTTGAAGATGGGTTGCTTGTGGAGCATTACGTTGCGCGCCGCACCCAGCAGACAATGGTGGGCAACATTTACCTCGGTCGCGTGCAGAACGTTTTGCCGTCAATGGAGGCGGCATTCGTTGACCTTGGAAAGGGTCGTAACGCGGTTTTATATGCCGGTGAAGTGAACTGGGAGGCGCTCGGATTCCAAGGCAGGCCTCGTCGCATCGAACAGGCTTTGAAGTCGGGTGACACGGTCCTGGTGCAGGTCACGAAGGATCCGATCGGGCACAAGGGTGCCCGGCTGACCTCGCAAATCACTTTGGCAGGCCGCTTCTTGGTGCTGGTGCCGGACGGGCAGATGACTGGTATTTCGCGCAAACTTCCCGAGAAGGAGCGGGCGCGTCTGAAGAAGCTACTGTCTAAGATCGTTCCGAAGGATTCGGGAGTAATCGTCCGTACTGCTGCGGAGGGGGCGACGGAAGCGCAGTTGCGCGATGATGTGAATCGCCTGCAGGCGCAGTGGGACGAGGTCGTGCAGAAGCAGAAGAAGGGGCAGAAAGCTCCGGTGATGCTGCGATCAGAGCCAGAGCTCGCTGTCCGCGTAGTTCGCGATGTCTTCAACGAGGATTTTTCTTCGCTAACGGTGCAGGGATCGGGTACGTGGAAGACCATCAGCGAGTACGTGTCAAAGCTGTCACCGGACCTGAAAGGTCGTTTGGTTCACTGGACCAAACGCGAGGACGTGTTCCACTCGCATCGCGTTGATGAGCAGCTTGCGAAGGGAATGGATAATAAGGTCTGGCTTCCGTCGGGTGGTTCCTTGATTATTGACCGCACGGAGGCAATGACCGTCATCGATGTGAACACGGGCAAGTTTATTGGCTCAGGTGGCACTCTTGAAGAAACGGTCACCATGAACAACCTGGAGGCTGCTGAAGAGATTGTTCGGCAGCTGCGGCTTCGCGATATTGGCGGAATCATCGTCATTGACTTTGTTGACATGGTGCTCGAGTCTAACCGCGACCTCGTGCTACGCAGGCTGGTGGAGTGCTTGGGACGTGACCGTACCCGTCATCAGGTTACGGAGATTACGGCTCTAGGCCTTGTACAAATGACTCGAAAGCGGGTTGGTGAAGGGTTAGTTGAAGCCTTCTCTACCCCGTGTGAGTGCTGTGAGGGCAGGGGCTTCATCGTTCATTCCAGTCCGGTGGAAAAAGATAAGTCTGGACACGCTATCCCGCCTAAGAAGCAGAATTCGGAACCGGCAAGCGAGCCGGAATCCGATGAAAAGCATGAAGAAGTGAAGGCAGCGCTTTCAGCAATCGCCGCCTCGGCTGCTTCGAAGCATCACGAAGATGAGGGAGAAAAACAGAGCAACTCGAAAAACTCTGATCGCAAGCGAGGGCAAAGAAATCGCAAGCAGCGCGATGACAAGAATTCGGTTAGCGACTCCACAGAGCCTCGTGAAGGTGAAGCTGGCGAGGTAAATGTTTTATCTGAGCAAGATAGCGGCGATGACGCGACTAGCTCGAAGAAGTCTGGAAGTGGAGCGGGTCACAAGCGTGATTCGGAGCAGTCGAGAGAGAAGAAGGATGGCGCCAAGGCAGCGAACCACGGCGTGGCTACGGACGAGACTCAGCCGGAAGGCAAGCGCCCCAGGAAGGCGTCCTCGAGCAGTCAGCGGAAGCAGGTGTCTTCGGCGCCGCGAGCCGCAAAGCTTTTAGAGGAACCGGATCATTCGGGTGGAGGCGCGGTTGTGCCCCGCAAACGAGCACGGCGAGCGGTCACCATGGAGGTTGGACACCCCAAGGTGAAGCTAGATCTGCCCCAACCGGTGAAAACTGAAAAGATTGGAAGACCCGCGGCTGTGAGCCTCGATGACATTCAGTTACCTGACGCTTCTTCCCGTCCTGCTAAAAAGGCTAGGCGAGCGGTAATGTCGCAACCTAATGCCGGTGGGGAAGAGAATAAGTAAACTCAAGGCGACACGCGCGCGGCTCCGGTGGTGAATCCCACACGCCTACAAGTGGCAAAACGAGCAAATTCGTTTGATTGCTACGCGCGTTTCAAGTAATCTTGATCGTCGGTGCGTTTCTTTGAACGCATAATTAATTCGTAATCTATTAAGAGATGAGCAGCAACGTGGTCTACGCGATCGTCAAGGCCGGCGGCCGACAGGAGAAGGTGTCCGTCGGTGATGTCGTCGTCGTCGACAAGTTGGCAGGAGAACCCGGCGATACTGTCGAACTCCAGCCCCTAATGGTGGTCGACGGTGACAAGGTAACCTCGGACGTGTCGGAGCTCGGCAAAGTTAAGGTAACCGCTGAAATCGTTGAGCCCGCCAAGGGTCCGAAGATTTCTATTATCAAGTTCAAGAACAAGACTGGCTACCGCAAGCGCCAAGGTCATCGTCAGCCCCTGACGAAGATCAAGGTAACTGGCATCAAGTAGTTAGTGTTCCTAAACTCGTTTTAGGACTGACAGAAAGAAGCTGAAAGATGGCAAGTAAGAAGGGACTCGGTTCTTCCAAGAACGGTCGCGACTCTAATGCCCAGCGTCTCGGCATCAAGCGCTTCGGAGGCCAGTTTGTACAGGCCGGCGAGATTCTAGTTCGTCAGCGCGGGACTCGTTACCACGCTGGTGAGAACGTAGGCCGCGGCAAGGATGACACGCTTTTCGCACTCGTTGCAGGCGATGTTGAGTTCGCGAACAAGCGCAATCGTCGCGTCGTTAACGTGGTTGAGGCAGTATCTGCCTAACTAGTCTTAACGCTTTGAGGGTGATTGGGGTTTCCCATCACCCTCAAAATTTTATTATCTGAATTTGTAAAAGCTTGCTGTGTAGGGAGTAGCTATGGCGTCTTTTGTTGACAGGGTGACTTTGTACGTTACCGGTGGCAATGGTGGTCACGGCGCCGCATCGATTCGCCGTGAGAAGTACAAACCACTCGGCGGCCCCGACGGGGGAAATGGTGGCGATGGTGGAAACGTGATTCTTGAGGTTTCGGATCAAACCACGTCTCTGCTTGACTACCACCATCTTCCGCACCGCAAGGCTGAGAATGGCACTCCTGGTCTTGGTGGCGACGGTGAGGGTCGAAACGGTGAGGATGTAGTACTTCCGGTTCCAGTGGGCACAGTGGTTAAGGATGCGGATGGGGCTCTCATCGCTGACCTGACCGAGGTGGGGACACGCGTGGTCATCGCTGAGGGTGGTAGAGGAGGCCTTGGCAACGCGGCATTGGCTTCTCGTAAGCGCAAGGCTCCGGGTTTTGCCTTGAAGGGTGAGCCGGGCGAGGAACGCACGGTCATTCTGGAACTGAAGTCGGTTGCTGACGTTGCGCTGGTTGGTTTCCCATCCGCGGGCAAGTCTTCGCTTATCGCCGCCATGTCGGCTGCCCGTCCGAAGATTGCGGATTACCCGTTCACCACACTGGTTCCGAATCTGGGGGTTGTGCAGGCGGGCGATATTCGCTACACCATTGCCGATGTGCCGGGCCTGATTCCAGGAGCTTCGGAGGGTAAGGGACTTGGTCTTGAGTTTTTGCGTCATATTGAACGTTCGTCTGTGATTGTGCACGTTTTGGACGCGGCAACGTTCGAGCCTGAGCGCGATCCAGTTTCGGACCTCAAGACGATTGAAGAGGAGCTGTCTCAGTATCGTTCCGATTTGGGCGAATTGGAAGGCTATGTGCCTCTGGGCGAGCGTCCGCGCGCGATTGTGGTGAATAAGATCGACATCCCCGATGGTCGCGATATGGCACATATGCAAAGCGAGGATCTACACGCGTTTGGCTGGCCAGTTTTTGAGGTTTCTGCGGTAACGCACGAGGGTTTGAAGGAGCTGTCTTTCGCGCTTGCGAAGATGGTGCAGGATCATCGTGACTCGATGCCCGAGATCGAGCCCGCACCCACGGTATTGCGTCCGCAGGCGATTGGCGGACGTGAACGTGATGAGGTCATTACGGTTCGCAAGGTCTCTCACGCTGGGCAGGACTTGTTCCAGGTTCGAGGACGCAAGCCCGAGCGTTGGATTTTGCAGACTGATTTCGCAAATGATGAAGCGGTTGGCTACCTGGCAGATCGTTTGAGTTTGGCGGGAGTGGAAGACCTCTTGGCACAGGCGGGTGCGTTGCCTGGTGATCCCGTGGTGATTGGATCCATTGAGGATGGTGTCATTTTCGATTGGGAGCCGACCATGGAGACAGGTGCCGAGTTGCTTGGCCCACGCGGTTCAGACATGCGGTTTGAGGGTGGCGAGCGCCTGACCAGGCGCGAACGCAAGGCGCGTTTCCACGAGCGTATGGATGCAAAGCAGGCGGCTCGCGACGAGCTTTGGATGGACCGTGAAGCCGGAGTTTGGACCGATCCGGACGAGTAATGCGTATACGCTTCCAGCATCCTTTCAAACCCGTAGGATAGGGAAGTAGTTAGCGGCCGGTATTTGGATTGAATGTGAGGCACGTGAAGGGCGAGGTATTGAATCATAGGCCGTCCATTGGGGTGATGGGCGGTACGTTTGACCCGATTCACCATGGGCACCTCGTTGCGGCCTCGGAAGTAATGGACGTGTTCAATCTGGATCAGGTGGTTTTCGTTCCCACTCAGATGCAACCGTTCAAGGAGGGCCGCAGGGTTACGTCTGCGGAGCATCGCTATTTGATGACGGTGATTGCAACGGCCTCGAATAATCGCTTCACGGTTTCACGCGTTGATATTGACCGCGGGGGCACCACGTACACGATTGATACGTTGAGCGATATTCATGCAATGAGGCCGGATGCTGACCTCTTCTTTATTACCGGCGCGGATGCGCTGGAACAGATCCTCACGTGGAAGGATTCAGACAAGCTTTTTGAGATGGCACATTTTATTGGCGTGACAAGGCCGGGCCACGAGCTGAACGCGAAGGGGCTTCCTCCGGCGTCAGTGTCTTTGCTGGAGGTGCCCGCGATGGCAATTTCGTCTACGGATTGTCGCGCGCGCGTGAAGGCTGGCAAGCCGGTGTGGTATTTGGTGCCGGACGGGGTTGTGCAGTACATAGATAAGTACGGTCTGTATAGGCAGTAGTGGTTTTTGAGGCCGGAAGGTGGATTTTGGAACTTAGTGATTCTACGAGGCAGTACCTGCAGGTTGCGGTTAAGGCTGCGCAAGATAAGTTGGGCGTTAACCCGGTTGCGATTCTAGTAGGCGAGCGCACTCCATTTACAGACGTATTCTTGGTCGTTTCTGCGTCGAGTGGTCGCCAGGTGCAGGCTATTGCAAATGAGGTCACCGATAAGGTGCTGGAGGCCGGAGGCAGGCGTCCGCGCGTGGAGAGCGGCGAGGAGCTTTCTTGGATTCTGATGGATTTCGGCGATTTCGTGGTTCACGTTCAGTTGGATGAGCAACGCGAGTTTTACGCGTTGGAGCGTTTGTGGGCAGATTGCCCGATTCTTGAGCTTTGAGGAGTTGAGTGGCTTATGAGTGACGCATCCCTTGTTAAGTCTCGTGTGATTTTTGTACGCCATGGCCAGACGGACTTCAATATCGGAGGTCGCGTTCAGGGCGTGATTGATATTGAGCTAAATGAGGTGGGACGAGCACAGGCCGCCGAGATGGGGCCTATAGTGGCAACATTTCAACCAGATGCGATTATTTCATCTGACTTGTCACGCGCGATGGATACGGCCCATGAAATCTCGAGGCATTCGGGCTTGGAAGTGGTTGCGGATCCGCGGATTCGTGAACGCAACTTTGGTGCTTTTGAGGGATTGAGCCGCGATGAGATGCTGGCTGAGCATCCGCAGTGGTATCGCGAGTGGCGCTCAACGGGTGATTGCGCAGGAGCACAGATCGAGTCTCGTGAGGATGTGGGGCAGCGCTTCGCCGAGGTAGTTGTGGAAGTTGTTAACGCTGCCCCCGGCACGTACGTGTTTGTATCGCACGGGTCGGCTATTACGCAGGGGATTACCCATCTGCTCGGGATTGCGCCGGGTTCTTGGTCTGGTCTGCGCGGCCTGGACAACTGTCACTGGTCGATTCTGGAGCAAGCTGATAGGTCCCCGTACTGGCGTTTGGTAGGGCACAACATAGGGGCGTGACAGCCGCTCGTCGGTAGTGGCCTGCGCGTGAGCGGTCGCACAGGTGCCGGTTTGGCTAGGGCAGAGTTGTTCTGTATAGTTATTACTTGTTTAAGGGGCTATGGCGCAGTTGGTAGCGCGCTTCCATGGCATGGAAGAGGTCAGGGGTTCGAATCCCCTTAGCTCCACCTGAGGGGGAACTGTCGAACTCTCGCTTTCGGGCGTAGGTTCGCAGTTCCCCCGCTTTGTGTCCGCTGGTCAGCGCTTCTTCTAGGTCCTCGAACTCGATGGGCGTTGCGCTGTCATGGAAATAGGACGCGATGACGATCTGCTCGCGCCCGATGAAGATCTTGTCCACGAAGTACTCGAACAACTGCTCGCGGGTCTCGGGCGTGTCGATCGTGGCCTGGGCGAAGCGCTTGTAGAACGCGCTAATGGAAGCTTCATCCTCAAAGAGGGCGGTTTTGACGTTTTCTGTTTGGATGGCTTGATTGAGATCGCATTTTTGTTCTTCCAGTGCACGCATGGCTTCGGCAGTGGTGTCATTGAAGATGCCTTGGGATATTGCTTTGACGAAGTTGGCGAGTTGGATTTCTACATCTTTGCGGCGGGTTTCTAGGGCTTTGAGGACTTCATTTCCTTGGCCGTGTGCTTTCCTGTAATGGTCTGCCATGTCTACTGCTAGTGAGGCCAGCATTTCAGGGTCGCTGAGGAAAGACTCAATAATCTCTTCGATGTGCGTTTCGATTTCTTCTTTACGTATTGGTTTAGCAGAGCATGTCTTTTTACGTTGATTCAGGCAGTAGTAGTACCTGTAGGTGCGTCCTGTCTTTGAAGTACCTGAGACACCTTCCATGGATCCGCCACAGTCCAGGCAGTAAGTGCGCCCGGTCAACCAATAGTCGGGGGCATCGTCCCCTTGGGCGGTGAGTTCGGCCAGGGTTTTCGCTCCTAAGCGTTTATTGAGGGCAAAGCGGTGCTGGACTTTCTCAAAGGTGAGGTCGTCAACTAGGCGGGGCATCCCGTCCTTAATTACTTGTTTACCGTATGAATACTCACCGATGTAGGCACGGTTTTTGAGTATCTTGTTTAGGTTTTTAGGGGCAAACTTACCTCCACGGGTTGTGCGAATCCCTTGCGCGTTGAGTCTGTGGCAGATCTTCTGCATAGAGATACCTGAGGCGTAGTTGCTGAAAATTTGAGTGTGAAGCGTCCTGGGTTTTGTTCCGCTTCTTAAATGGGTGCCAATGCTCTGGCACGAGTTTGATTGTAACTGTTGATCTCCTCTGCTGGGGTCCGGTGTCCGAGTGCTTCGTGTAGCCGCTTGGTGTTCCACCAATGGACCCAGTTCATGGTCGCGAACTCAACCTCTGTTACCCCGGCCCAGTGCTGGGAGTAGATCAGCTCAGTCTTATACAGACCGTTTACGCTCTCGGCTAGTGCATTGTCGTACGAATCACCAACCGTGCCGGTCGATGAGGCGATCCCATGCTCGGCGAGCATGGCACCGTATGCGATGCAGACGTATTGCGAGCCGTGATCACTGTGATGGACGAGCGAGGCAAGATTGCCTTTGGCCTGGCTGATGGCCTGATCGAGAGCTTCCAACGGTAGTGCTTCAGTACGCATGGTTGAGCGGGTCGACCAGCCAACGATCATGCGCGAGAACACGTCGGTGACGAATGCGGTGTAGACGAATCCGGTCCGAGTGCGAACATAGGTAATGTCAGCAACCCACAACTGGTTCGGGCCATTGGCACGGAAGTTGCGCTGGACGAGGTCTGGCCTCGTGTCCGGCGCTTGCGGTGGCCTAGTTGTGATTGGGGATCTACCTCGACGCACGCCACTGACCTCGGCGATTTTCATCAATCGGGCAGTTTGGTCCCGGCCGATCTCCCAGCCCTCGCGACGCATCGCGTGCCACATTTTCCGCACGCCATACACTCCATAGTTCTCGGCATGAATCCGGCGAATCTTAGCTTTCTCCTCGCTCATGATCCCCGGTTTACGACCGGTATCGACCTGATCTTGGGAATACCACCGGCGCAGTGTTTCTTTCGCTATACCGAGCTTGTCTGCCGTATCCGTCAACACGGCACTGACCGACACTCCAGGATCGCCCTGGAGTCGATCCTAGACAAGCCGCACCGCACGAGCTCTAAATTCCTGTGAATATCTCTGGGACATACCCAAATCCTCCTCAATAAAACCGAGGAACAAAACCCAGGACGCTTCATACGATTTATTCGCTTAGGTGCTGTCGTCGGAGAGACCCCGGTGGATAACTGCTTGGCTACCTCTGATTCGATAGATAGTGGCTCTTCGGCCGCCGGTTTCGGAAGCCTTGGCTTGCGCGGAAGTTTCGGAGCTGGGGGAGTAGGGTTATCCAGCAGGTACAGCTTGCCAACGTCAGTCAATGTGGCGACGTACTCGCCGGTCTTGCGGCTGATTGCGACCAGCCCCCCTTCGACAGCGCTCGCCGATGTCTTCCACTCATCATTGGGCGGATCGGTCTCGACCTTGGAGTGCCACTGCAACACCTTATACTGGATGAGATTGACTGAAACCATTGGCGTCTCCTCCTCGAAACAGCCACGAGCTATACACTCGCAATTTCAATTCTAAGACGGGCGTGCCCAGGTAAGCTTTAAATGTTGCCGACAGGCATGGAGAGATTCTTGTAGGGCCAACGTTGCACCCAGAGCTAGACCAAGTTGGAAATCCATCTGGAGATTGCGCAAATACTTGCGTAACCGCTGTAGACGGCTCCCAAGCGTGTAATACTGGAGAGAAAATGTCCTTTATAGCTCATAAGCTGATTAAGACGGTTCAGAATGAGACTGCGGCATCTTACTCATCTTACTTATTTGTAGGGGAGGGGTCGAGTAATGACAAAATTGGAAGAAATCAGTCTCTGAGTGTTTCGGGAGCTACCGACCGACTCATGGCCATCCCAGTTGTCGAGTGGAACGGGTTGGTGGATGATCCAGCTAGTGGCTTTGAGACACTGGACTTCCTTAAGAGTATAAAGGCTCGTCGTACTCCCAAGCGGGTAAGGTTTCCCTTAGTCTTTGACGAACTCTCGCCTGCGATTAGTGAAATTGGTGCCGATTCTGTTGAGCTGGGCTATAGCGACGCTAACGGAAAATGGAGGTCGCAGAAGTTCTTAATAGAACCGCGCCTCGCATACTTCCTCAGCGGCACAGGAACCTTGACGTTGATCATTCAAACGACGCTCGGGCAGTTGATCGCCAGCGTCATGACGAATGAACCAGCGCCATTGATGGCGGTGTTCCCCGGATCTCTTGCATCGAAACAACTGGATCAGATTATCGATATGTCGAATAGCTGGAACTTCGTTGTTCCGGGAAACCCCAGTATCTTTATTGGGGGAGAACAAATGCGTGACGATTCATATTTCTGCTACATCGCCACTCGTGAACAGACTGAGTTACCTGAAAAAATCCGGCAGGAAGAAGTTTGTGTTGCGTGCGGTGTGCATGGGGTCACGAGGGAACACTGCTCCCCGAATTGGCTCGCCAAGTACTGGCAAGTGACTCCAGTTACAGCTGAGATTTTATGTGATTCCTGCAATGGATTCTTCGGTCGAAAATTGGAAAAGCCTATTGCAGCCGCATACCAGGAGTTTTATAAAACTGCACAGGTGCTATCTACGTTAGTCAAGCCAGTAGATTTACTTATCCAGTGGTGTCTAAAGACTGCACTACTGCTTTCCATTGCCTCGGGCAAGAAGGTTGACAAGACTTGGATCAGAACCTTGCGACAGGGGCGAACGCCATCGGGGTTTGAGATCTACTTGAATGAGAATGTTTCAGGAATAAACGGATACTTCTTCAGTGTGACAACCCTTGCTGAGTCTGCCAGAAGAAGGGGTGACTTTCTTTTCTCGATGGCAATAAACGGACTTGCATTCGTCGTTGTTAGACATGGACAAGAGCGACACATGGTTCCTGAATTCGATCGAGTATTCCCGGTCGTGTCTAGGGCAGACATTAAACAAAGGGATGTCGTTAACATGCAGGAACTTCATGCTGCGGTCCTGGAGAGAATGACCGGGATGCCTTCGTCTTTCACAGGTGTCTGATATGCGCGTGTTGTTTTCTACAGGTAGAACCAGCTTGTCATGCCAGGTGGACGTGGTTGAACCTGCTTGAGGTTGTGCAGCAAACCTAGCGATTTGCACCCAGTCTGGCGGTCATGTGTACCCACCTAAGGCTTAACTGCACCCACCCACCCCGGGATTTGTATCCAAAGTTGAGTACAGATAACCATTAGTACTCAACTTTGGCTACAAAAGTGTGAGTGCGGCACGAACCCCTCGGGTTCCGAGTTTTACTAGGTAAAACAGGGAATTCGAGGGGTTTGTTGTGCTTCTGGCATGGTGCGGATCGAGCGTGGAAGCGGGTGCCTGAGCAGGTTGTGGGTGCTTCGATCGGGTCGCGAATAGTGTTCTAAGGGGGTAGTGCCAAAAAGTGTGGTTTGCGCCGAAAAGTATGAGTGTCGCCGAAAGGTGTCGGATAGACAGAGAAGTGCGGGATCCATTGGCATGCCGGTTCCCGTAGCTTTGAGGCTATGGGAATATCGCAGCTCGACCTCGTCCGCATCCGTCGCTGGTGCGATGCCCGCGTCCCCAAACACCTATGGGAACAGGTCAAGGTTGAAGCCGACGTCGTCGACCGTCACGTCACCATCGTTTAAGTCCGCCCACCAAGGGACGGGCAAGGTGAACACACCCGTTTCCCGATAGCCCGTCTGCGCTACGCCAAATCCACCAAACTCTGGTCCCTTTACTGGCGTAACCGTAACCTGAAATTCCACGCCTGCGACATCGAACTATCACGCCTCGTTGACGATCTGCTGGACTACATCGAGAACTCAGCGAACCCATCTTCTTCGGCTAAAATCCCTGGTCACGCGGTTTTGCACCCGCCCAAACCTAAATGCACCCAGCACGGGCAAGCGTCGTAACGTATCAACAACTACGTCGTAGGGAACATGAGTTGAATATCTTGATACAACTTAACCAGTTGGGGTTCATCGGGAAGCTGGCTTTGACCAGGAATTGTTCAACATAAAGGCCATCAAATCTACAACGGAAACGAGGGGGAGAACGAACTTGGCAATTGAGTGCGCTGGAGAGGAGGGAATGGCGAACTGCCCTTCTTTGTTATGCTCAGCGGCTCCCCGCTTGGCGTCCAGTCTGTCCTGATCAGCCGGGCGCTTCGTCTCCAATATAGACAGATCAAATTCCTACAATTTCCAAATCCTCCACGCGATGTTCCCAGACCCAGTCGAGTCCCTCAGCAGCTTCGTAGCCAAGGTATCCAGCATTACAATAACCGCATAGAAGTAGGAGATGGTCAAGTTTCCTCGCCGTAGGTACGTTTCAGCTGGTGTGCCTTCGTTGCCTCCTCCTTACGTCTTTTGTTTGTGTTAGTGAAGTCGCCAGCACTCTTGGCTTCAATAAGGACTGGGAAATCGGATGTCCTGCGTACATGTGGTTGAACAATGAGGGCGATCGGCATATTGATCATCTTGCCGTCTTGGTTTTGGACGCGGACATTGTGTATCGAGAAAGTTCCTGCGAGAAGGCCTTTCAGAGGTAGATTGCTGGAATAACGTTGTCCTGTGTATCCGCGTGCGGTTAACCAGTCTCGTATAACCGCCATTTGGAGAGCTTCTTGCGCGTTGCGAATAATAGGATCGGTTAGAGCCCCGCGCCTGCGATCTCCCACGGCAACTGATGCAAGTTCGATCTGTTTCGGAGTCGGTGGAGTCTTCGTTTCAACCCACTCGAATAGGGTATCGTCTAGGAGTTCCATGATGATTTTTATGATCTGGATCAGGTTTTGACTTGAGGAAGTCGTGTTCAAAGCCTGATAACGAGTAGCCGTGGCCGTTGTCTCGCCCTGAGGTAAGATACGGTCACGCTTTTGTTCAGTCGAGGTCCCAGACAGGTAGGTTCCTCCAGTCATCGGGGAACCCCATCTCATCGATTTGCCGCAATGCCAGTGGCTCGTACTCTTCCTTTACCAGCTTGCGAACCTTATTCACCCAGGTTGAGCCAGGAGAGACGCTTCGTAGCATGAACGCGATGATGGTGAGAGCCCCGAAGAGTCGTTCACTTTGCCCTTTAGGGAGACAAGACAACTCTTGGATCGTGCGGAAAGCGTTCGTGGATGCGGGAGTGAAGTAACGGTTCCACAGTCGGCCGTGGTGAGCGCAAGTGTTTCGTAGGACGGTGAGTTGTTCGCACCATCGAGCGAGTGGATCTTGATTGTAGTAGCTCTTCTTCTGGCGCGAATTCAGCTGATCAGGGTCAAGACGGAAACCGAACCTGTGTGAGATGCTTCGCTGATCCTCCAGGATGAGGCCGTCAAAGAGCATCGAAATGTCGGAGAAATCTAGGACATCAGCAAGAACCCAGAAAGGGTAGTCGTTATAGTTGGCTGCGTAGTGAGCAACAGCATGATTGCGCTTGCGTGCTCGGTCCACGCGCTTCTCTGCAGTTTCTAGCCAATCTTGATGCTGGAATTCCTCCCGGAAACAGCCGGGATCCTTGTAGGACAAGGCCCCTTTAGTGATGAGTAGTTCACCGATCCGCGCGCGAAGCGCAACCTCAATGCGCTCAATCCCATCGTAGATAAGTGTGCGCATTTTGCGGTCGAACTCGTAGAGCGCCACTACTTCCTCAAACGTTGCGCCCGGCACGAAGTCATCAGCGCGTTGTGGTTCTTTGGGATCTTCAGGCTCCGGAAGCACTCGGTATGAGTACCAGTACCCGGACAATCGGTAGTAAGAGACGCTGAATAGCCATTGCCGTGCTAGCGACTCGTTGACCTCCATCCCGCGGGTGCGCATGAGTGCAATCTGCTCATCAACCGTGGTGGGATTCTTGATCTTCTTCATGGAGTGCTGCTATCTGGATAGAAATCCAGCCCGTCTGCAACCGAGTGGTCGAAGCGGGCTGAACGATTACCTGCACGTTACCACGAGCTCCGCGAGAACTCCAATCCTTGAGGTGAGCCCACCTCGTGCTCGCTGTGTGTGCCAGCTCGGCTTAGACACGGATGAAGCCAAGTGCTGGACCTGATTGAGGGCCGGCCCTGGACTGCGATGTGGCGCAGCGGAACCGACCGTGGTGACACTCACGATATGAGGTGTGTGCTCTCGCTGGGGGGGGAGAGAAGATCCCGCTGGCACCGCATTTGTTGTTCCCGCAGTTCATGGATGACGCCGACGTGGATGAGCGGGAGTTGGCGATGTTCTTCAACAGGATCCTGCTCTCGCACTGTGAAGCGATGTGGGTCTACACGCCGCGCGTCTCTGCCGGGATGCGTATCGAGATCGAGTGGGCACACATCAATGACCTACCGATCCGCTACCTCGACGAGCATTTCGGGCAGGTGGCGCTATGACACCCAGGACGTTGTACTTTCTCATCACCACTGCAAGCACGGACACGCATAGCATTTGTTATGAGCAGCATGAGAAACCCGAGGACATCCTCGCAGACAAAAAGTATGATCCGATGTTGTACCCGGTGATTTACGGGGCTGACCGTGAGGATGACTGGACGGACGAGAAAGTCTGGCATAAGGCTAACCTTTCTCTTGGCGCCACTGTCCCGATCGAGAAAGTCCGCCAAGCCTGCACGAGCGCGAAGCAAAACCCGGCCGAAGAGAACACCTTCCGCCAGCTACGGCTCAACCAGTGGTCAAGCAGTCGGTGCGGTGGATGCCAACGTGCATCTGGAACCTAAAGTCAGCACCCGTTGATCTGAGCGACTCGGAAGGACGTGTCTGTTACGGCGGGCTTGATCTTGCCTCGACGACAGATATCACGTCGTTCGTGCTCGTCTTCTCACCAGAAACCGGTGACGAGCGGTATGTGATTGCGCCATGGTTCTGGATCCCCGAAGACAACCTGACACTCCGCGTTAACCGTGACCGCGTGCCCTACGACCTGTGGCAGCAGCAAGGCTTCCTGCAAACCACGGAAGGCAACGTCGTTCATTACGGAGTGATCGAAGCCTTCATTGAACAGCTAGGCGAACGCTTCGATATCAGGGAGATTGCGTTCGACCGGTGGGGAGCTGTCCAAATGAGCCAAAACCTCGAAGCACTCGGTTTCACCGTCGTTCCCTTCGGGCAAGGGTTCAAGGGCATGAGCCCACCTTCCAAAGAACTCATGAGGCTCGCACTCGAGGGCAAGCTGGCACATGGCGGGCGTCCAGTGCTTTCGTGGATGGTGGACAACATTCACGTTCACACCGACCCAGTGGGAAACATCAGGCCCGACAAGCAAAAGAGCATCGAGAAGATCAATGGCGTCGTCGCCACCATCATGGCCCTCGATCGGGAGATCCGCTACGGCAGCACCAGCACGAGTGGCTCGGTGTATGACGAGCGTGGACTGCTGGTGTTCTGAGATGAATGGCGGGTTTCGGTAGTTGAACTAGCCACCAAAACCCGCCATTTCAAAAGGAACTGTTTAGGCTATGGCGCGAGCCTCGTCGTCAAGTGCCCCTGAAGTCCAGACTTTATTCATTGGGCCTTGACGCGATAGTAGGAAATTGTGGGCGTATTGATACCGCTCGCGCTTGTTAAAGGGGCGCACAATGAAGCATCGGCCGCCTGAGCTGTTGAAAGCATTCGGCACCCAATCCACAATGCGCCCACCGTCCAGAATGAAGCCTGCATAGGAAGCCACAACTATTGAGTTGTTCGCGACCAAGAAATCAGTGTCTTCTTGAGTCACGCGCCAATGTCCAGTGACTCGAAGCGTTCCTTCGACAATCTGTGCCCACGTGTTAGTAGAAACGTTCTGGCGAACTTCATCGAGAACATCTTTACACCGTTCCCATGTAGCATCGAAATACATAGAAGGGCGAGCCTCCTGTTCTTCAATCCCCATTGAGCAGACTAGCGCTTTTTGTCCAGCCTCTACTGTTAATGGGCGATTTCGAGCAGAGGACAAGTATCCGATATCCCATCCTGAATATCGTTGATTTCGCTGATTCGCACCATCTGGAAATACCGAGATGAGATTGAGATCAATGAGTTTACTCATTGTATTAGAACCAACGCCAAGGATTTCCTTGGCTGTTTCAAAGCCGTAAACGGCATTATTGAAGCTGTACATGACAGCCTCCTTTCTTAATTCAGGTAGCAGTTAATACCCGCTACGTGATTTGAATTCTTACTTTGGATTCGGCGAGCTACCTATGTAGTGAACCGCTCCGATAGCAATTAGAGCACAGTGCTTTCAGCATGTCAATCATGACTAGATGAATTCGCATAGTCTAGTTTTTTTAGGGGGGTGAATATGTGTTTTCTTGGATGGTTACGCGGCGATACTTTGCGCTCAGCTGACGATCACGCGATCAGCTCTGGATATAGCTTTTTCTTCGGGGCCACGATCTCTGGTCGTCCGGTAACGGAACGCAGCGCGATGCAGATGACCGCTGTCTACAGTTGCGTGCGGATTCTGGCTGAGGTGCCGTTCCGACTTGGCGTTGCATACTCAACTATTTAGCAAAAGCCTACCTGCGTGACGGTGGTAGGGGATCTGCGGTGAACTGGTCCGTATCAGCAGAAAGTTTCAGGAGTGCTGACGCGAGCGTACTCGAGAAGGACGCTGTAGGCAAGAAGATCATCGCAGCCTTGAATCGCTATATTGATAACACGTGGCGGCAACAACACTTGGATACACCAACTGGAATGTTATCCCTGATGCGTGGACTGGCTGGGCTGGAGACCTAGCTACTGCCATGGAGAATATTCAGAAAACACTTGAGTGGAATCCCAGCGCGAACCTGGATCAGGTGACCACAGCTCTAGTCGGTCAAGGTAACGATTACCGTCAGCATCCTGGCTTGCAGGGGCTGGTACTTGACAAGAAAAACGACAAAGGAAAATGGAAATCGGTAGGAAACAACTGTAACCGCGACGATCTCTGCTGTGATGGAGACGCCATTATCATCGCCAACACGCTAGAAAACGGCAATGATTCCAACAGCCATCTTCTGTCGGCAACACTGCGTGAGTACTACAACAACTCCAGCAAACTAGCCAACAGATTCAAGCGGATCGCCAGCAGTGTTAATGCCTCAAATGCTTCAGGCGCGTTGACAGCATTCGTTTCAGTCATGTCAGGAGTTCCAGGTGGGGTTCTAAGGCGAAAGCTAGCTGGCTCAATATTCCTCAGAGGTGATTAATAAAGCCTGTGAAAAACTAGCGAACTTCATTTTCTGATGGATCATTAGGGTCAGAAACATGGCAGGCTACCCTTTTTCGCATCGCTAAACGAATCAGGTATCCTGCCATGAAAATGACAGCTGGGATTCCGTAAAGTCCGCACCATTTAACATCCGAAGGAGAATCTGGAGCTACTTGATACCAAATGTGATTTCCGGTTGCAAACACGCTTCCTCCAGTTGAAATCCAAAATGCCATACTGTCAGCAACCAAGCCAAAGCAGTAAAGCAAGAGTGGCAAAACAAAAAAGTTTAGCTGCCAGTCTGCTACCTGGATTTTCCGGGTGATTAGTAATGCGACTACAGGTATGAGAACTGGTTCAATGACTGCCGCAGGGAACAGCACCCACACCAGGTCGCTAAGAAAAACTATCTGGAATACCAGCACACATACGGCATAGACCAGAGCGATTTTGACGATATCACGCATCAGTGCTCCTTCCCTCGCCATACCTAGTCAGAGATAAGCCAACTTTTCTATTGACTGAAATCTCATCGATGTTAGAACTGTCTCCATGCCTGTCGAAACTACCACGTAATAGGAAACCGCTGGGCGCTATCCTGAGGCAGGAATTTGTTTTATTGGCTTTATTGTGGACGCGGAGCTTCTTAATCGCCCAGTCGTAGTGGCTAGGCGCCGCCGACACAACAATTCCAGCAAACTTGCCAACAGATTCAAGCAGATTGGCTGGAGCTTGGGGGCGAATAATTCCACTGAGGCATATCAGAAAATAAGTGAATATGCCGACTTGGATAGCGCCGTTTTAGGATGGTTCCTGGCTGGATACGTCAAGGAAGAGATTCGTTTGACAGCTTGCCGAAAGCTAGCTGAATTCATCTACCGATAATTGATTTGGTCTTTTCCTTGGTGTGGCGCTTGGGTAAAAACGCTAAACCCAAGCGCTACACCACCAGCAACAAGAGCGCCGATGGCGGGAACGGAAAACTGGCTCAGCAGTTGAGAAAAAGAATCACTATGAACTAACGAGCCGACACCATCGAGTGAAAAGAGAAAAGCTGAGAGTCCGATAAAGGCTCCTGCTGAAAGTTGCAACGCGCGGGCAGATTGAATACCGATGAAATGCTTATTAAAAAGCAGAAGAAGAATCGTGAAACACACATACATGAGTGGCATCAATAAGAAGACCACAAAAAATCTCTGATCCTGATCCTTGCACCGTAGAAAGATGGCGGCGAAAAGCCACGCGCCGACAAAATATGCCAGAGCGGATACAAGAAACACAGATATTTTTTTGATGACCAGTCCCTTCAACTTTTCGCTACACATTTTGATACGGCAACGGCATCAGGAGTTGTATGCCCCAATAGGTTTTCTTTAATGGGTTTTCATTCTACAAGAAGGGTTTCCCTGCATTGCTAAGGATAGCGCTGATCGGGCGGATGTCGCGTGAATACAGGCACGAGGCCTGGTGCGTTGAACCCGACAGTCACGAAAAGGCGCACGGGAGCGCCTATACCTGAAGCGCCCTGGGTTTTGTTCCGCTTGTTATACGGGGCTTAGGGCTTGAGCCCGGGTCATATGATAGCTGGCTTCGATCTGTGTCGGGGTCTGGTAGTCCAGCGCTTCATGCACGCGAGTGGTATTCCACTAATGGACCTAGTTCAGAGTTTCGAATTCCACCTCGGTAGCTGAGGGCCATGCAGGGCGGGCGTAGATTAGTTCAGTCTTATACAGTCCATTGACGGTCTCAGCCAACGCATTATCGTGGGCGTGTCCGGCAGTCCCAACGGATGCTGCCAGACCAGCCTTGGCCAGCTGCTCGGTATAGCAAATGCTGACGTGTTGCGATCCGTGGTCGCTGTGATGGATTAGCCCATCCAGTGCTTGGTCTTTAGCACTGAGCAGCGCGTGCTCTAACTTTCTTGGCTACCCCAAGAATGCTGACGGGCAGATCGCCATCGTGAAAGATGAAGCTAAGATCGTGCGGCGTATCTACGGTGACTTCCTTGCCGGTAAGGCACCTGCCCTGATCGCTAAGGAACTTACCGATGAAGGCGTGCCCACCTCGAAAGGCAAACGAAACTGGGCAGTACCCACCGTCAAGTCAATGCTTACCAACGAGAAATACAAGGGTGATGCGTTGATTCAGAAAAGCTTCACCGTCGACTTCTTGACGAAGAAAACGAAAAAGAACGAGGGAGACAATCTCAGTATTACGTGACAAACCATCACCAGGGCATTATTCACCCCGATGTGTGGGAGCGCGTGTAAGCAGAAATCGCCCACAGAAAAGGCCGCTACATTTTCCGCACGCACCCGTTTACCAAAATGATCATCTGCTCCCAATGCGGCGGCCACTACGGATGCAAAACCTGGCATGCAGGCGCACACAACGATAAAAAGATCTGGCGGTGCGCCAACAAATACGAAGGAAAGAAAACCGGCTGTAAGACCCCGCACGTGGTCGATGCGGACATCGAGCACGCATTCGTCGACGCCTTGGCCAGGCGAATCACCGGAAATGCTGGTGCACGCCGTGCACTACGCATACTCGAAGAAACCGTGTTCGATACAAGGCCGCTAGAAGCCGAACGAGACAAAGTCACCCAAGAGAGTGGCGAGATCACGGACAAGCAGACCCGCCTTGCCCAAGTCCGCGCAACCGCTGACTACCTCGACGCGAGACCGCCACTGGAATACAGCGACGATGCATGGGCACTCCTTGTTGGCCACGTAACGATCGAAACCTACGGGCAGATCAACGTTGTGTTCAAAGGCCTGCCAGTCGAGTGAACATTGAGATCCTCTTATCAGCACACCCATTAATTGGGATAACGGGGGCTAATGCGATGTCGTTCTTTGCAATTCCAGAGCAAGAGATGAGCGGAGGATTTTCTTGCCAGTGATGGGCAAGAGTTGAATATTGCCGATGAATTTTTGCATCTTTCCCACTCATTGGGTATTGAACGAGGGCTCCCGTTCACCTACGCGTTTCCATCCGGATGCTAATCGACTAACAAAAGTACCGATCCCAACGAGACCGCGGCGATTAGGACAGTCAAGATTATTCCGAGGACGAGGGCGCGCCCTCCGGACTTAATTACGTTGCGCAAGTTTACCCCGGCTCCCATTGCGCCCATCGCTACGGTGAGCAGCATTGTAGCTACTGTGCCGCCTAAAATGCTGAAAGCGCTGTTCACGGTAGAAATACTGGCAAACACTGAAGCTGATGCTACCGCAATTAGGAATCCCACCACGAATCCGGGAATCAGGGGCGGGCGCTTGCCAGAGCTGGCTTTCTCTGCCTGTTCGTGGCGTACTTCTACTACTCGCCGTTCAATGATTCCTACGATTGCCACTACGATAGCTAGGCAGGCCACGCGTCCCAGCTTGGTGGCGGTAGCCAAATCAGAGATTGCCGGATCATAAATATTAGCCGCCGCTACTACCTGGCCGACCTCGTGAATAGAAGCCCCCAGCCAGACAGCTGCTTGAGTGGGAGACAAGTGCAATGCGTGGGCGGCAGCGGGCAAAGCGACAAGGCAGATAGTCCCGAATAAGGTAACGCAAGCGATAGCGGTAGCAACCGCGTCATCGGCGTCCTCGTGACTGCGGGCAGAAACCACTGGAGAAATCCCGGCAACGGCCGAGGCTCCGCAAATGGCGGTGCCGGAAGTGGTGAGGATCCCGGTGGCGTGACTGACCCGCATAAAGTAAGTAAGCAGGTAACCCGCCACCATAGTGACCGCCACCGCGCAGATGATAGTTACAATCGTGCCGGCACCTAGCGCGGCAATAGCCGGTAGCGACAGACGAAAACCAAGCAGCACCACCCCGAAGCGCAAAATAGTCTTCGCTGAAAAAGCGATTCCGGGTTCGCAGACAGCCGGAATTAGCTTCGTGTTGCGAACTGCTACCCCCAGTAGGATCGCCACCAGCATTGATGACAGTAGGGGAACAAATAGATTAATCAGCCAGGCGATACCGGCGACTACGCACGCGTATACTATTCCGGGCAACAAGCGTTTGAAACTACTCAAAAAATCCACTTGCCATATGTATCACAAGGTTAAGGCGATTCCGTAGCAAGAATGCGGGATAGGTTTGTCTCGTTCCCACAGGTTGACCGGAACTGCAACTTTAGTCGGGTATTACTGCAATTTTTACGCCGACCCGATCATGTACTGCCTGATAAGCTTCATGCACTTTTGAAAGCGGGAAGGTGTGGGCGACAATCTCTTCCACATTTATCGCTCCCGATTCGAGGACGCGGATGGCTCCTTTTACGTCCCGGCGCCGCGCATTAGATCCCCTGGCAACCTGCAAATCTTTCCAGTGAATCAGGTTAGGCTCCATTTGGGTCATCGAGCCTTTCGGGAATCCAGCAAAGTAGTTGACTCGCCCTCCGTCCCGGGCAAGTACTAAGGCATCTTGGGCTAATTCCGAGGCGCCGATACACACGATAACCACGTCGGCTTTCAAATAACGGTCTATCGTTGCCGCGCTCATAGATAACACTTCAGCACGGGTGTCCTTGTTGTAGTAGTGCTCGCCATCGATACGCACCATTTTCGGAGCCACTTCCTCATTCATACGAAAACTATTTCGCGCTCAAAACACGTGAGGCACCACTAACGCTTCGCGCTCATTTTCCATAAGGTACGTCGGATTATTGATTAAAAGCCACTCTGCGCGTATTGCCGCGGGCGGTACGCCAGGTACATTTTGAAGTCTGCGAGAAAAAGACTCGCATGGTTCACTCGGGCACGATCTGGCGGAGCTTCCTTAGCGCCGCGGTTAGTTTTTCCCGACTTCCTGCGCCTAGTCCAACAACTATTCCCGGTGTTCCGGCTCGCCCCGACCAGTATTTGCCCAGTGATTCTACAGCTAGTCCGGCTCCGTGAGCGCCCGCCAAAACTTGCTCTTCGATACTGGCGGAAACCTCGATGATGGCTCCCAGACTTCCATCCATGGTGCGGCCCTCAGGGAAAATCCGCTCAAAAACGCCTCGGCGAAATTTGTATTCGCGACGCATGCGAGCAGTGTGCAGGCGCAGACCGTCAGCGGCGAGGAAGTTGGCAAGCGCATCTTGTGCGATTCCACAAACGGGGGTGAGGCGGGCCGCGATGCCCTCTCGCAGCGCTTCAGGCACGATGGTGTATCCCAGCCCCAAGGCAGGAGTGAGCGTTTTCGCAAATGAGCCAAGCAACACCGTTCCAGCAGGATCTAGCGCCACGAGGGCGGGGTGAGTGGCGCGTAGCTCAGAGTCGTAGTCGTCCTCAATGAGAAACGCCCCCGGGGTGGCGCGGCGCCACTCCACTAGCTCGCGCCGCCTCTTGGCTGGCATTTGTAAACCGTATGGAAATTGGTGATTAGGGGTAGTGAGAACAGCATCGGGGGACAGGTTGCGCAACCCTGCGGTTAAGTTGTTTTCGCCACTGGCTGGTAGAAACGTGGTTTCCCAGCCGATCGAAGCTGGCACTGCGCGAAGAGAACCGAACCCTGGATTTTCTACAGCGAGGCGGCTGCCTTGAAGCGGTGTATTCAAAGTGGCCGCGCACATCTCTAACGGGAAAGCGTGGTTGGAATGACGCATGGCTGCGAGCGCGGCAAGGGTGGCGCGCAGCCCATCACGGGCACCGGCGGTGATGAGTATGGATTGTGGGTCGATGGACACGGCCCGCGTGAGCCGGAAATGCTCGGCAAGTAGGTAACGCAGGCGGTCCGAACCCGGGCTTGGGTACGCATGCGGCTCAGCAACAGCCATGCGCCAGGCTCCGCGCCAAGCGGAAGTAGTGAGAGCTTCCAAAGGAGCGCCGGGCCGAAGCAAACTCGGGGCCGGCACAACCGGCGTAGCACCGTCCTCAGATAGTCGCAAATGCCTCGTAGGCAAAGTGACTACAAGGTCCGGGTGAATGCGACTGCCCGAACGCGTGGATAGCAAGATGCCCTCGCCAGAAAGTTGCTCGTACGCACTAACAACCGAGCCCCGCGACACCCCGAGTTCGTCAGCTAACGCGCGCGTTGAGGGAAGCCGATCACCGGGTGCAAGCGAGCCGTCCTCCAAGCGTTTGCGAATATCTGCAACGATGGAAGCAGGGATTGAGGGCACGGAATCCTCCTACATATTCGCAGGTGGTCTAAAAAAGTATTTCAAAACTGGTATTAATATTAGTCCACAGGTGGGCGAGAATAGGAATCATGAGTTACATGATTGAACCAGAAAAGCTCGTGCTCGCTGACGGTCTGAAGGGCGGCGTCATTATGGACGTCGTAACCGCCGAACAGGCCAAGATTGCTGAAGATGCTGGCGCTGTAGCTGTGATGGCACTTGAACGCGTTCCCGCAGATATTCGCGCCGAAGGCGGTGTTGCGCGTATGTCAGACCCTGATCTTATCGAGGGGATTATGAATGCCGTGTCGATTCCCGTCATGGCTAAAGCGCGCATCGGCCATTTCGTGGAAGCGCAAGTGCTTCAAGCACTCGGCATTGATTGGGTGGATGAGTCCGAGGTGCTTTCGCCAGCCGACTACGTGAACCACATCAGCAAGCGAGAATACTCCGTTCCTTTCGTGTGCGGCGCAACGAACCTTGGTGAAGCCTTGCGTCGTATCAATGAGGGCGCTGCGATGATTCGTTCAAAGGGTGAGGCCGGCACCGGTGATGTTTCGGAGGCCACCAAGCACATTCGGAAGATCAAGCAGGAGATTGCAGCGCTGGTGAACCTCACCGAGGATGAGCTGTACGTGGCGGCCAAGGAACTTGCTGCTCCATATGACCTAGTGGCTCAGGTGGCTCGCGAGGGTAAGCTTCCCGTTCCACTTTTCGTGGCAGGTGGCGTGGCTACTCCGGCAGATGCTGCGATGATGATGCAGCTCGGCGCTGATGGCGTGTTTGTGGGCTCGGGCATTTTTAAGTCTGGTGATCCGAAGGCGCGGGCCGCAGCTATTGTCAAGGCCACCGCCTCCTACGATGACCCGAAGGTTATTGCCGATGTCTCGCGCGGTTTGGGTGAGGCCATGGTTGGGATCAATGTGGCTGACTTGCCGGCGCCGCACCGTCTTGCCGAGCGCGGTTGGTAACGCGATAGGCGTGATTGCTAAAACTTGATTGCCCATTGTTGAGGGTTGAGTAGCGTGGGGACTGGTTCGTAATCGAACTGGTCCCCACGCTTTTTGCTCTGACTATTTAACGGATGTGGGGCCGCGCCCTCCAAGGGTGTGTGAGTAGTTTCATGGCAGCGTTGCCCACGTGGTGGACTGATTTTGTCTGGCTGCTGGAGCCACCATAGGTTTTTTATATGTCCACAACCGTACACTCACCGCTGGCTTTAGGAGCCCGAGACGTCCTTCCCGTAGCCCTGGGTTATGTTCCTCTGGGTATGGGAATGGGGATGACGCTTACGGGTGCGGGCTTGGACTGGTGGTGGGCGCCCATCTTCTCGTTGTTCATGTATGCCGGTTCGATGCAATACCTCATCGTGCCCATGATCGTGGCACGCGAGCCGCTCGCAGCGATCGCGCTTGCTACTCTTCTCATTCAGTTTCGGCACGTCTTTTACGGGATTAGCTTCCCGCTTGATCTCGTGAAGAACAAGGTGGCGAAAGTCTACTCGATCCACGCGCTCACCGACGAGGTCTATGCGGTCATCGCTTCGAAACCAAAGTCTGAGCTAACGGGGGAGAGGGTGCTGTGGACGCAGATTTTCGCGCACGCTACTTGGACTTTAGGGTGTACGCTCGGCGCTCTAATTGGGCTTGCTGTTCCGATTGACGGGCGCATTCTTAACTTCGTGCTGACGTCGCTTTTCATCGTGCTGATGTTGGAGGCATACCTCGCGAACCGGGCGCGCTTTGATCTTGCGCTTGCCGCAGCGATCAGTGTGGGCATGCTAGTGCTACCAGACTCGATTTATCTGCCCGTTTCTTTGGCCGCGCTTACAGCTGCTTTGCTCATTGCCTCGCGTTTACATCCGGTTATCCCCGCGTTAGGCAGAGCCAGAAGGGATGGTATGCCATGACTGGATACATCGTCGGCGTTGTCGCCACCGTCTTTGTCATAACGTTTTCGCTACGCGCGGCGCCATTCGTGTTCTTATCTCGCGTGCGTGATTCCGAAACGCTTGCGTACCTTGGTGCAGCCATGCCGGCAGGGGTCATGCTTGTCCTGGTGATTTTCACTCTTCAAGGAACCTCGTTCTCCAGTGTGGAATCCTGGATGCCGCCAACCGCAGGGGTAATCGCCACGCTTGCTGTGCACCTGGCTTTCCGCAAGGTGCTGTGGTCTCTGCTGGCAGGCACGGGAGCCTTCGCAATTGTTCTTGCGCTGGTTGGCTAGAGGTCACCCGAGAGGGTTAAAATTAACGAAAAAGGAGCGAGGCGTGTAGCGACACTAACTTGCAAAATGCGGCGTCTCATGTCACGTGTCCCGAGGAAATAGGTCGAGTGTTGTATCTTGGTTGCAACAGAATCTACGAGGGGGCTTACTATGAGCTATCCAGAAAACAACAATCAGGGTCAGATTCCCGGCTCTGGCGATAACTCCTACGCTAACCAGTACCAGGCGCCGCCTGCTTCATATTCGCAGCAACCCGGGGGCCAGTATTCGGGCCAGCAAATTATGGATCATATTCGGGCATGTACGCCGATCCATACGAGGCTGCTGGGTACAAGCGCGTGAACAAGCACCTCTTCGTTTGGCTTGGAGCATTCCTCCTGGGCGGGTTTGGTGTTGATCGCTTTATGCGTGGACAGGTGGGGCTCGGCCTCGCCAAGTTCTTCTGCAACTGGTTGACGCTTGGCATTTGGGGCCTGGTGGACTGGATTATTGCCGCAGTCAAGGCCTACGGGGAGGCATTCGGCACCTCCGAAGAGATCGTTTTTGATCCCACAGGGGCGTACATTCGCTAACAGAAACCTCAAGAGACGGGGGCGTGCAGGTGGCGCGCCCCCGTCTTTTACGCGTTATATTGGCTGTATGAACACATCTTTGCCTTCAATGCCGTACAACCGTTTAGGATCCTCGGGCTTACAGGTTTCCCAGTTTAGCTTCGGCTCCTGGGTTACGTTTGGAAGTCAAGTAGACACGGGTATTGCCAAAGAACAGCTTCAGATCGCCGCAGAAGCCGGCGTAAACTTCTTCGACAACGCGGAATCCTATGCGTTGGGTAAATCTGAAGAAATCATGGGCCAGGCTATCCGCGAGCTCGGTTGGAAGCGCCACGAGTACATCATCTCTACAAAGCTGTTCTGGGGAATTCACGACATGGTGAACATGAAGAACACGCTTAACCGTAAGTACTTGATGCAGGCTATCGATGGTTCCTTAGAGCGTCTTGGTTTGGACTATGTGGACCTCGTTTACGCACACAGGCCCGATCCGAACACGCCCATTGAAGAAACTGTGTACGCATTTTCAGACATGATCAGCCAGGGCAAGGCCCTCTACTGGGGCACTTCTGAATGGTCTGCCGATGAGATTCGCGCGGCCTACGAAATTGCTGACCGCAGGAACTTGCGTAAACCCGTCATGGAGCAGCCTCAATACAACCTGGTCCATAGGCACAAGGTGGAAAGCGAGTTTGCCCGTCTATATGAGGACATCGGCCTGGGCCTAACTACCTGGAGCCCGCTAGCCTCAGGAATTTTGACCGGTAAGTACCTTGACGGTGTTCCCGAAGGGTCACGAGCCACGTTGAAGGGGCGCGAATCGATCGCAGAGGAGGCCCGAAAGCACGAAAAGAGTGTTCGCGCTCTGGTAGCTATGGCGAAGGAACTTGAGGTTTCTGCAGCGCAGCTGGCACTTGCCTGGGTTGCGGCAAACCCGCATGTTTCGACGGTTATCCTTGGAGCTTCGTCCGCGAAACAGCTTGCGGAAAACCTGGGTGCTCTAACTGCTCTGGAGCGGCTCACCCCAGAGCTCAAGAGCAAACTAGACCATCTTTTCGCATAAACGCAGTGGCAACTGTAGCGGCCGTGATCCGCACAGTTCACGGCCGCTACTAATTGGTGCGATCACCTACCCGCTAAAGGTAGGTGGTTTAGGTGGCAATGGCCCATTTGGCTTGCCTCCTAGCGATGAGAATCCCGCCACCAGCTATTAGGAGGGCAATAGCAATCGGGGTCAGAATAAGTAGGTCCGTGCCAGTCTTCGGTAATTGCGGGCGGCCTGGAAGTGAAGGTTCCGTGCTTGTGGGTGGCACGGGGCTCGTCACTGTTGTGCTCGGCTCGGTACCACCAGGTTCGGTAGTTGGCTGGGTAGTTGGCTGAGTGGTCGGCTCCGTCGGGATGAACCTGTTGGTTATTTTGAAACCACCGGTTTGGTCTCCGGAAACTAATGACTCGAAAGAACCGGTGTTGTCTTCTACTACGCTGTAGACATTCGCTTCAAACTGCCCTGTTTCACCGTCCCAGGTCTTGTAGGGTTGCAGATTAGTGAACTGCCCCTTCCAGCCGTTGGCTTCATTCAGCGTGATCGTTTGATCCGTTCGTTCCCCATTTTGAAGCAGCCGAACTGTCACTGATTTAGGACGATCGGTGACCTCTCCGCCTTCCCAAAACTTCTCCACTGGAATAGAAATAAAATCCAGCTCATTCTTTACTATGAAGGTCTTTTCCTTATCCGGATCAACAGCAACCGACGAGCTGAAACCGTTTTTCAGTATGTCGGAATCCAGTTCTTTTACGGAGTAAATAATGCGACGTCCCCTATTCTCGGTGGGGAGATCGCGGAAGGTATAACTCCAGTTATTATCGCCATCCAAAACGACTGGTTTTGCCACGGGGAACGTCTCGGCCTCGTCAGCGAAGTTAGCTTCGAGTTGCACGGTCACTGGAACCTTTAGGTCTTCGGAGAGTTCCTGGCCCGTGGTGTAAGTCCATTCCTTTCGCACACTAATCTCAGTGGACTCGGGAGTTCCGAACGTAACATTCCCATTGGAGCCAATGCCACTGCCACGAGGCGCCTTATTTCCGGTGATGATCAAGCTGGACCAAGCCCTCGCGCGTAGCTTCGCTTCATCCGAGGCTACGTTCTTGAGCCCCTCGTTGGACAGCGTGCTTCTATAATCGGCGTTGTCATCAGTCTCCGTTTTTGGGGAATCATCGGCAAGGTTCTGAAAAATCTGCTCTTTTCCGCGATTCTCGTCATCGAAGCGAGTCTTATTTACACCGCCATCCTTGTAATACGCCGACTCTCCGCCGCCAAGCATATTCTTATCCAGAATGAGTTTTGCCGGGTTGGATTGGCCGTAATTATCGTGCGCGATATCGTCGCCGTAATAGTTGCTAATCTCGTCTGAGTTTCGCGGAGCCGTATTGTCAAAAATTGCGCCACCATCGGTCACATGCATAGTCAGTGAACCGGTAGGACACAGCCAAATTCCGCCGCCCTTGCCTCTGTCGTACTTGGTTGCATCTGAAAATCCGTTTCGAGTTACTAGCGCGTTTTGAAGATGGGCGGAATATGACTCGGTTGCAACGTACAGACCGCCGCCTTGACTATCTGCTGTATTGTTCGAAATCTCGCCGCCAAGTAGCCACACTCCATTGGACACAGTGTTCACGCCACCACCGGTATTTGCAGACCAGTTATTGCTAATAGTTCCACCCCGCATGGTGAAACTAGCCGGGGAGATCTCTGTCCACTCTTCGGTGGTGAAACCGTTGCCCTTACCTTCAGCTGGGACCTCCTCGAAGGGATTGTCTCCAGCTTTAACATAGAGGTCCATAGCATTGACGCCGCCTCCGTAGGCAGCTTTGTTATAGCTTATCTGGCCGGCGTTCATGGTTACGGCCCCGTTGCCGAAAATGTTTATGCCACCGCCGCCAAACTGGGCGTAACCTTTGGAAATCTCGCCGCCATTAATCTCAACGATGGAACGTTTAGTTTCATAACCTTCTGTGTTTGCACCGGATAGCCAACTGTAAATCCCGATGTTGCCGGCCCAACCGTGGTTACCAGTAATAGTTCCGCCATTGATAGTCAGATGGGAGCCTCCGAATAGGCCAATGCCGCCAGTTTCTCCGTAGGCGCCTTCATCCGTCATTGCGCGGCCCTTCGAGATTTCGCCGCCGTTCATAACCATGGTTGCGCCGTCGCTCAGCGCCACGTTTGCGGCACCTTCTTGAGTAGTACTAGGGGAACCTAACAGACGCTGGTTATCGGTAACTTTGCCTTCATTGAGAACGAACTTCGCATTCGACCCCGTGACGGTAATAGCAGCTTCTTTTTTCTTAGAGAGGCCCCTAGCTCCCTCGACGCGGCCGTGGTTCATAATGAGCTCGCCCTTGACTTCAATCGCGGGAGAATTTGCTTTTACCCATTCTCCGCGAGCCCCAACAGATAGAGTACCGATCCCAGACTCGTTCTTATCTAGAGTTAGCTTTGCCCCCTCTTCGACTTCAATCAGGGTGCCAGCAAAACCGTTTTCGCGCAGGAGGCGAGTGTCATTCACGTAATTGGGGTCTGTAGTAGGGGCATTCACAATCGTTATGTCTGCACCGGCCGGAATGACTAACGTTTCGTCAATATCCGTGTCAAGAAGACCCAGCACTATCTTGGTCGGGTCGCTACCGGCGTCGGTAATGAACTCTTGTAGTTCTTCACGTGAACACTGGAAAACGCATTCAACGGTTTCTGGTTCGCTACTACCCCGAGCGGAGTCGTCTTCAGCAAGGGCGGTAGTCGCTGGAATGCCTAGCATCACCGCGAACACTGTTGAAAGAGCAATGAATACAGATCGGACTCCTGGGAGACGCATTTTGAAAACACCCGCTAAAACAGATCGTGCTAAGAGAAACTTTGACTATGATCCACGATCACGATGCTATCAGGCTGAAACAGCCGTTTGGGTGGGGTCGAAGAACGCCTGTCGGCGCCATTCTTAGCTGTGGCTTTCGCGTAGGGTCTTCAAGCCGTGGTGGGCGCCAACCAAGAGGGATCCTAGGATTGCGCCCACCAGCAAAGAGGCAAGCGTTTCGATAGTCCAACTCAAAAATCCCGCTCCAGCGCCGAAGCTCGCGCCCAGGTGGGCGAGGTTCTCAATGATTTGATGCGGCGCAGTCCACCCCAAATCCGCGGCAGAAACGACCACGATGTGCCCGCCAACCCAAAGCATTGCGAGCGTGCCAATCACCCCAATAGTGGCCAATACGCGCGGCATTGCGTCAAAAAACAGTTTGCCAATTCGTTGCGAGGATGCCTTCTCACGTTTCATCAAGGCAACGCCAACGTCGTCGATTTTCACCAAAACTGCAACCATTCCATAAACCACAAAAGTGATAAGAAAGCCAACAGCTATCAAGATGATGGAGCGTGCAACGAATCCCTCGGAAGCTACTTCATTAAGCGCGATGATCATAATCTCTGCCGACAAGATCAGGTCCGTTCTAACCGCGCTCTTCACAATCTGTTCTTCGCCGGATGGTCCTGCAACGATGAGAGGCTCGTCATGCCTGCCACCACGCAACTTCTCCCAAACTTTCTCCATTCCCTCAAAGGCTAAGAAAGAGCCTCCCGCAATCAGAAGAATGGGTAGTACCCACGGCGCAAACTGACTGAGCAGTAACGCGGCAGGCAAGATGATTAGTAGCTTGTTCTTCAAAGATCCACGAGCAATCCGCTTGATAATGGGAAGCTCGCGTTCGGGTTTGAGGCCTTGTAGATACTGAGGCGTTACCGCAGTGTCGTCCACAATAACCCCAACAGTTTTGGCGCTAGCCCTGCCGGTGGCAGCCGCCACGTCATCGACGCTTGCCGCAGCCATCTTCGCGAGAGTAGCGATGTCGTCAAGTAAAGCAACGATGCCGCCAGACATAAAACCTCCATACGCTTACGAGTGAGCGTCAATAAGCAACTCATGTAAATAATGACAGAATCTGATACAGATAGCGCTGTTACTAGATAACCGCGTGTTAACTTCTACGAGGGGTGATTATGGCTTCAACGGGTAAGCGCACGCTGTGGCTAGGATGTGTGGCCTCGGTAGCAGTGGTGCTCGCCGGCTGTGGCGGACAAAACGCATCCCCAGAAAGTTCAACTCCACAAGCGAGCGCTTCGGCGCAAGCCCTCTCACAGTTACAACCCGGGGGAGCGGTTTCAAGAACAGCTAAATTTGGTGAGTTCGTAGAAGCAGAGAGCGGGGTTATGGTGGCTGTTGGCAAGCCGCATCCGCTTGGAACCTACACGGGGGATCAAGGCCAGCCGGTAACGCTTCCGATAACCATAGAGAATGTGGGAGAGGAAGAGTTTTGGACGGATCAAGTCACAGTTTCTGTAGTCTCTGACGCAATTAGCGCGCCAATTGTGGGATCGCAAGATCCTGGAGCCGTACCGCTTCCACCCACGCCTGTACTCCCCGGCCAGCACGTCACGTTAGATCTCGGCTTTGAGGTTGCGGATCTAGCCGACGTAATAGTCAGTCTGGATTTCATGGGACAAAGCTCGATAGCCTTCCAGTGATCGTTACAGTTCGCAAAATTGGTTTCGGGGGAAGCACGAATGCGCTTCCCCCGAAAATTTCTACAGCTTAGTTCTGTTCGATGTAGATCTTCGAGAAGAACTCGCCGATCTCTTCGGGCTTGTCTAGCGGGAGAACGTGTGCGACATACATGTCTGGGCGAACAACCACCACAACGCCGTCTTCGGAAAGCTCGCGCTCTTCCCAAATATCAGTGTCGGGCATATCGAAGCCGTGCCAAAGTCCCTTCGGAAGCTTGCCGAAAATCTTCTCCAGATTTTGTAGCCCAAACGGACCATTTTCGGGCTTGAAGATTGCGGGAACATCGCCCGGACAAATGTCACGGTGATCCTGCTGGTAGATCACCTTCACATCAAAGAGGGCATCGCGATCGCTACCCTTCGGGGTGAACCTATTAATGGGGGAGTCAACTGACTCGTCCATCCACTTAGCCCAGTCGGCGACCTTAGTACCCGAAAGCGCGGCGCGTTCCTTGTCAGCGAATACGTATATGCGCCAGCGGCCATCAGCCTCGTGCGTGTGGCCGAGGTGGATCGGATTTGAATCCGACCGGCGCACGACCTTCGCGGACTTAAACCGCTTGCCCAGCGTGTAGCCCTTTGCCAAATCCTGATATGCATTCGAACCAACAAGTAACCCTTCGGGGTATTCCGTGCGGAACCCGTCAGAGAACTCACCGGTTTCCAAGTAGAAGTCCTCAATCGGAATGTCGGCGCCCGGCCCCTTGTATGTACCCGCTACACGTGCGGACCATTCGGAATCAAAATCGATCAGGTTTTGTGCAATAACCTGGCGTTCCTGGGTGTAGGTCTGCAGTAGGGAAGCGGGAGCCAACCCCCTCAAAACGTGTGCAACCTTCCAACCGAGGTTGAATGCATCCTGCATAGATACGTTCATTCCCTGTCCAGCCTTAGCCGAATGCGTATGGCAGGCATCGCCGGAAATGAACACGTGCGGGTCACGCGTTCCTACCTCTTCGGTGGGAATCTCATCGAATCGATCCGTTACGCGGTGGCCAACTTCGTAGACGGACCACCAAGCAACGTCCTTCACGTCAATCGAGTAGGGGGCAACGATCTCATTCATCCGCCGGATGATTTCTTCGAGCGGTGTCTTACGTACCGCGTGGTTGTCGTTCTCGTCAACGATGCCAAGATCCACGTACGTGCGGAACAGGTATCCGCCTTCACGTGGAATGTGCAGGATTGATCCGTGCTTGGATTGGATGATGGACTTAAGACGAATGTCGGGGAAGTCCGAGTTTGCGAGGACGTCCATGACACCCCACGCCTGGTATTGAACATCACCGAGGTGGCGGGCGCCGATTGTCTTGCGAACCGCAGAGTGTGCGCCGTCAGCACCGTGCACATACTTTGCTGCGACAGTGCGAGTTACCCCTTCGTTGTCTGGGCCAGTACCAACCAGACTAACCTTAACCGGGTACTCGTCTTCGTACTTGAACTCAAGGCTAGTGAAGGCCCAACCCCAGTTTGGAACTAGACGCGACGGCGAGTTGTATGCAAACTCGCGGAAGTAGTCGAGTACGCGCGCTTGGTTCACGATCAGGTGGGGGAACTCAGAGATTCGATGCGGATCGTCTTCAGTGCGGTGCATGCGCTTAATGTGATCCGGATTGTCCGGATCCGGCTGCCAAAATGCAGTCTCAACAATCTTGTATGCTTCCGCGGTAATTTCCGGTGCAAAACCGAAAGCCTGAAATGTTTCAACTGAACGCGCCTGAATGCCATCAGCATGGCCAAGCGGAAGTCTACCCGCGCGCTTGTCAATGATCGCAGTAGAGATGTCTGGGAAAACGGACATCTGGGCCGCCATCAGCATGCCTGCAGGACCAGCGCCAACAATCAGAACATCAACTTCATCGGGGAGTTCTGCTCGGCGATCGATTCCCAGACCCTGAGCAACTTTGACTCGGGGATTTTCAGAGACGTAACCATGGTGGTGAAATTGCACGATTATTCCTCACTACTTTGTGGGTGGCGGCCATCCCGCCGAACCGGTCGTACACATATTCGTATACGATTATGGCAACAGTGGCCGACTAATGGGCATGACTGTGACTCAACTCACAGTGTAGCGAGGGGTTGTATGTTGCGCGGGATCATTGGGTCTCGCGTATTGGTTTCATAGGAAACTGTACGGACGTAAATGACTGAGAAAGTTTCGCTGTGGATGCAGGAGTTATTGCTCAAATCCACTAGACTTAGAAAAAATCTCGAAGATCGGGGTAGTAACGTGCGTGCGCTCGTCATCGGTATTGCTGGTGGAACTGCAAGCGGTAAGACGTCTTTAACTAAGGCGCTTGTGAAGGAATTCCAAGGGAAAACAGCTGTTGTATACCTCGATAATTATTACAAGTCGCACACCGGTCTTACTTATGAACAGCGCGCATCTCTCAATTACGATGCGCCCACCGCATTCGATATCGACTTAATGATCGAGCAGCTTCGCGAGCTCATTGATGGAAACCCTATTGAATGTCCCGTGTATGACTACACCATCCATAACCGCAGTGAAGAGGTTTTAGAAATAGCGCCTCAACCCGTTGTGATTGTGGAAGGAATTTTGTTGTTCGTATTCCCCGAGCTTTGCGAGCTGTTTGATATCAAGTTGTTTGTGGACACGGATGCGGATGAGCGCATCCTGCGGCGTGTACGCCGCGACATGCTTGAGCGCGGGCGCACCATTGATTCAATCGAAAAGCAGTATCTAGAAACTGTGAAGCCTATGCATGACCTCTACGTTGAGCCATCTAAGCGTAAGGCCGACATCATTATTCCTGATGGAGTGCAGAATTTGGTTGCACTAGACATGATTATTAACAGGATCAACAACTATCTGCATAGTGTTTAAACGCTCTCGATTGTCGGCTCTTCCTGTAGCCAGGGAAGGGCGAGGTCGAATGATTCCAATAGAGCTCGAATCAGTTTTGGGCCGGTAAAAGTAAATCCCCAGTCGTTAAAAAAGTGGCGAAGCAGTGTCATTTGCTCCTCGCCGTAGACCGGCCAAACTCCGGGTTTGCCAGCGGAGTTTTCAAGCACGGCTAGAAATGCGTTCTTTCGCTTTTCGTGTTGTACGGTGCTGCGATACTCCTGGATGGCTTTAGCATTTTGGATAACCGCCCGGATTTTGCGCTCGTTCTTAATTGGGCTATCGCCTTTTAATAGTCTGGCGACATCCTCATCCTTCATCTTCGCAACCGTTTCGACCTTGAAGTCGCTAAACGCTGCGCGAAGTGCTTCTCGTTTGGAAAGCACGGTAGCCCAAGTTAATCCGGCTTGGAAAGTTAACAGGCTTAACATTTCAAATGCGGCGTCGTCGTTTTCTGGAAGGCGTCCCCACTCGTTGTTGTAGTGCCTTCTGGTCTCTTCGTTAGCGTCTGCCCATTTTGGAATAGTCATTATTTCTCCTCTCAAGCAAAAAGTAAGCCTGCGAGGAAGTCAGGCGAAGGCGTGGGGAGCGATGGTGTGGACGGGGATGGGTTTGAGCCTTTTGGGGACAAAAAAGGGGAGCGCCGGCTGGCGCCCCCTATGGTTAAGGTTTAAGCAAATGCCGCGGCTACCGCGAGCTTTAGCGCGCCCTGGAACTTAGTCTCACGCTCTTCGGCGCTCATATCGCCAGAGTGATCGAGTAGGTGGTCGGAAACCGTTAGGACCGTAAGGGCCTGTTTGCCGAACTCGGCGGCCACTCCATAGAGTGCGGCAGCTTCCATGTCTACGCCCAAAACTCCATAGTTAGCCAGGCGCTCAACCTGACCTTCGGGCGTTAGGTAAAAGTGGTCGCGAGAAATAATGGTGCCAACGTGAACGTTCTCGGTTTCGCTGGCCGCGTCAACAGCTGCGCGAATCAGATCGTAAGAGGCCACCGGGCAGAAGTGAAGACCAGGCAGGCGGTAAGTGTTCATTGCAGAGTCAGTGTGCGCGCCTAGAGCAACCACAACGTCGCCAACTGCAACGTTGTGAGCGATGCCGCCGCAGGTTCCAACGCGGATGATTCTCTCAACACCATATTCGCGAAAGAGCTCCGTTGCGTAGATGGTTGCCGAAGGTTGTCCCATTCCTGAGCCCATAACCGAAAGAGGCTTGCCGTCAACTGTGCCGGTAAATCCAAGCATCCCGCGCACGCCCGTAACCAGGCGGGCGTCGTCCATAAGCATGTGGGCGATGCGCTCGGCGCGCTTCGGGTCGCCGGGGAAAAGGACTGCTGGCGCGAAATCTCCCTTTTCTGCTGCGATGTGAGGTGTTGCCATTAGTTTTGCCTTTCTTTAACAACTGAACGGAAAAGTGTCTTCATATAGTGTTGCTCATTACAGTTTCGATCGCCAGTGTTCACACTTAGAGACAGAGTGTTGCAAATTGCGAGTAGGGCGCTATGTTTTGCTTATCTCATTAAGTGCAAGGAGATAAAATGTCTAAAAATGCTGGACCTGTCGAGACAAATAGCGCTTCACGCGATCACTGGACTGGTCAATATGGTTTCTTGATGGCCGCAATTGGTTCTGCAATCGGCCTGGGTAATATTTGGCGCTTTCCAGGAGTTGCCTATTCGAATGGCGGAGGGGCGTTCATCCTCCCGTATCTAATCGCACTACTATTCGTTGGCATTCCCGTACTGTTTCTCGATTACAGCCTGGGGCACAAATACCGCGGCTCCGCACCGCTTACGTTTAAACGTCTGAACTCCAAGGCGGAAAGCCTCGGCTGGTTCCAGGTAATGGTTTCGTTCATTATTACCGTCTACTACGCAGTGATCGTGGCGTGGGCGATGATGTACGCCATCTATTCGGTTCGCCTCGCGTGGGGTGAAGACACCACCAGCTTTTTCGTTTCAGACTTTTTGCAGGCAAGTGGTGACCTCATCAGCTTTAGGCCGGTTCTGAGCATACTTATCCCACTGGTTGTTCTTTGGCTCTTCGTACTCTTTATTCTCGGACGAGGTGTCTCCAAGGGTGTTGAGCGTTTGAATAGGGTTTTCCTCCCACTATTGGTGGTCCTGTTCCTCATTATGGTGGTGCGTGCTCTGTTCTTGCCGGGCGCTCTGGAGGGCTTGAACGCGTTCTTCACTCCGGACTGGTCCGCACTCTTTGATGCCAACGTTTGGCTTGCGGCAGTAAGTCAGATCTTCTTCTCATTGTCCATCGCTTTTGGCATCATGCTTACCTACGCCTCTTACCTACCGCGTAAGGCAAACCTGGCTGGTACGGGCCTTGTTGCTGGATTTGCTAACTCCTCGTTTGAGATCCTTGCGGGTATCGGCGTGTTTGCAACCCTCGGTTTCATGGCGAATCAGCAGGGCGTTGGACTAAACGAGCTTGAAGGTATTACGGGCGTTGGTCTTTCCTTCATGACCTTCCCCGCAATCATTAACCAGATGCCCGGTGGTCCACTGTTTGGCGTCTTGTTCTTCATCTCGCTCGTCCTAGCTGGTATCACTTCACTTTTGTCGCTACTCCAAGTGGTATCGGGTGCATTCCAGGACAAGTTCGGATACTCGGCCCGAAAAGCTGCAGTTACTGTGGGCGCGGTCGCGGGGGTAGTTTCAGTGGTCCTATTCTCTACTACCACCGGCCTGAACACGCTTGACGTGGTGGACGCATTCATCAATAACGTGGGTGTCGTGTTCTCCGCGATCGTGATGACACTACTTGCCTACTTCGCAGTTCCGAAGGTTCGGGCGCTGCGTAAGCACCTGAACCTCGCCTCCGCTGTTCCTGTTCCCGCGGCGTGGGACTGGATAGTTGGCCTGGTTACGCCCGCACTTCTCGCAGTGATGCTATTCCAAGCTCTAATCGGATATGTCACCGAAGGATATGGAGATTGGAGCGCAGGAAGTCTCAACGTCCTAATATTCGGCTGGGGAACCATCGCTGTGGCCGTGATCGGCGCGTTCATTTTGACGAAATTACCTTGGCGTGAAGCCAAGCACGAAGACGTTATCAAGTTCAAGGGAGAGGAAGACTAAACATGGAACCAGCATCGATTATCCTCATGGTTCTAACCATCCTCGTAGTGTGGGGAGGCCTCGTTGCCTCCGTAGTGGCACTACAAAAATCTGACATTCCAGAGCCGGAGATCGAAGGTGAGCCTACAGGTGCGCTAACCGACTAGTTTCCCGCTTAGCGAAGAGTTGCTTAAGATGGTGGCAGTTTTGCCACCATCTTTTGCATTTTGGGAGAGTTATGCAGCTAAAGCTCGTAGCGTTTGACCTGGACGACACGCTCGCGCCCTCGAAATCGAGTTTGCCGGGCGAGGTTGGGAAGTGCTTGCGCCGCCTCCTGGATAGGGCGCAAGTGTTAGTAATCTCCGGAGGCAACCTGGAGCAGTTCCAAACTCAGTTGCTTTCGAACCTGTTTGCGAGTGAGGAACAGATGAGCCGCCTGCACCTGATGCCAACGTGTGGAACGCGCTACTACCGGCGCGAAAATGGCATCTGGCAGGCGCAATACGCGCATGACCTGGACGAAACGACCAAGCGCGATGCCATAACCACCTTGGAAAAATGCGCTAAAGAACTTGGCTTGTGGGAAGATAATCCCGCCGGTGACATTATCGAAGACCGCGGTAGTCAGATCACGTATTCAGCTCTTGGCCAGCAGGCACCATTGGAAGCAAAGAGGGCTTGGGACCCCACTGGAGAGAAGAAGGCGCGGTTGCGCGATGCGGTTGCCGTGCAACTGCCTGATCTTGAGGTTCGCTCGGGTGGATCAACCTCGGTGGATGTCACCATGAAAGGCGTGGATAAAGCCTACGGGATGGCCAAAATCATGGAGCAAACAGGACTGGCGATAGATCAGATAGTGTTTGTTGGGGATCGTCTTGACCCGCAGGGCAACGACTACCCCGTAAAGAAAGCAGGTTTCGAAACCATTTCTGTGAGTGGGTGGCAGGACACGGTGGGTGTTATTGAGCGCCTGATTGAAACCCGGTTAAATTAAGCGGCGCGTTGCCCAAAACGCAACCGCACTGGCCGCCGCTACATTGAGTGAATCCACGCCGTGACTCATCGGGATCATAACGGAGCTGTCAGCTGCGCGGATAGTGCGCTCCTTCAAGCCGTACCCCTCTGAACCAAGAATCCAAGCAACCTTCATTTCGGGATTGAGCTTTACGCGTTGCTCAAAGTCGTCGAGACGAACCGTGTTTTCCCCCAATGCGAGAGCAGCAACGTGGAATCCGAGGTCATGGAGCGGTCTCATATCGGGCCATGTTTCAAGCCGAGTCCACGGCACTTGAAAAACCGACCCCATAGATACTCTCACAGAGCGGCGATACAAAGGATCCGCGCAGCTTGGCGTTACGAGCACTGCATCCACATCGAGAGCCGCTGCTGAGCGGAAAATAGCCCCCACATTCTTGTGGTCCACGATGTCTTCGATGATTGCAATGCGATGCGCATCTGCGATTACCTCTTGGACGGGCGCCAACTGGCGCCTGTGCATGGCCGCCATTGCACTGCGATGTAGGTGGAACCCAGTGATCTGCTCCAGTACATCCTCACTCGCTACAAAAACGGGAACATCTTTGCCTTCGGGTCCCAATCTCGTCAGGGTTTCCTGCATTGAGTCCAGCCATTTTTCTGGAATTAGGAAAGATCGAGGTTTGTAGCCGGCCTCTAGAGCGCGTTCGATTACGTTCTTAGATTCGGCCATAAAAAGCCCGAGTTCTGGTTCCAAACGGGACCGCAACTTAACGTCCGTAAGTGACGTGTAATCCAAAAGCCGCTGGTCGCTAAGGTCGTCTACTGCAATGATCACCATGCCATTATCGCATCTTCCGCTTATCCCCAAGACTCTCAGTGTCCGCGCATCCACACCTGCCATTTGATTGAACTGTTAGGTAAGTAGGTTGCGGTCAGCATTAAGGCGTCCATACGAAAGGAGCAACAAATGCTGGTTGAAGAACAATCGGGCTGGACAACCAAAATTGGGATAAAGCGGATCTTGGAGCCGTACATGGTTTGTATAGAAAGCGACCGAACCGGGGAGGAGCTAGAAAGCTTTGTTCCGTTTCACGGTCTGGGTGCGAGCGCGGCAGAAAGACTCTTAAAACTGTTACCGAGTCAGCAGTTGGACGGACGGCAAAACTATGGGCCAACTACGCTACAACTGCTGCAGGCAGCAGCTGCCCACCCGGACCAGGTAGAACTGGTGGGTTACGCGATCGGCCCCACGCGCCCCGATGAGCGCGTCAGTATCGAGGGGTTTGTCTACTACGGTGCGCCAGATTTCCACGTTGAGGCGTTCCACGAAACCTCTTGTGAATGTGACGTCTTGTGGGAGTACTTAGAGCGCGAACTTGGTTTAGATTCGGCCCTTGATCGCCCCGATGAAATAACGAAGATAAGGCCATCTTGGAACCCGGGCCGAGAAGGCTGGTGGGTCTGGTGGGATTAATCGCCACCTATACCGCGTCTGCCAGGCACATGTTGAGTGGTTCCCACCTTGGTCTATGCCGAGCCTTGCCAATGTAAGCTAGGGGCGTGTACAGGTGGATTTTTGATTACGGTCTGGTTCATACCGACCCAGAGATAGCGCACGAAGTAGCAATCAAAGCGATTGAACTGGCCGGCTCAAACCCGGTTACAAGAGCTGGCATGGGAATGGTGTTTGACCATTCTGACACCTCCGTGCCCGTGGGTGCTACATTCTTGCCGCGCAGGCTAAAAGGCAGGCTGGGACTTGCCGCTGGAATGGATAAAAACGCGCTCGCGGTCGAGGGCATGGCGGCAATGGGATTCGGTTTCTTAGAAATCGGAACGGTAACCCCTCGTCCGCAGCCAGGCAACGATAAGCCCAGGCTATGGCGACTGCCCGAGTCTCGCGAAATCCGCAACCGGATGGGTTTTAACAACGATGGCGTGGAAGTTGTTAAGCAACGCCTAAAGAAGCTGCGTTCAACCCCTGCCGGCAGACAGATTGTTGTGGGCGCAAATATTGGCAAGAACAAGGTGACAGCTAACGAGGACGCGGCAACTGATTACGAGATCTGCGCCCGCGAGCTAGCGCGTTTTGTTGATTTTTTAGTGATCAATGTGTCCTCGCCCAACACTCCGGGACTTCGCAGCCTGCAATCTGCCAAGACACTTCGGCCAATCATCGAGACCACCCTGCAGGCCGCCCACGAAGCTGCCCGTAGAGATGTGCCCGTGTTTGTGAAGATTGCACCTGATCTTGCGAATGAGGACATCCTCGAAGTTGCCGATCTTGCCAAAGAACTTGGCCTTGCAGGCGTAGTGGCCACTAATACGACGATTAATCACACTTTGGGAGAAGGCGGCGTATCTGGCCCAAGGTTATTGCAGCGCGGCCTCGAGATCGTAAAAATGCTGCGTGAACACTTGAATCCGGAGCAAACAATCATTGCAGTAGGCGGAATCTCGACACCAGAGGACGCTCTGGCATACCTTGACGCAGGAGCGGATCTATTAGAAGCATTCACCGCGTATATCTACGAGGGGCCCGCTTGGCCCGGCAAAATCAACCGCGCTATAGCAAGATCTCTAAGGGAAGGTGCCTACGCCAAATAAAGAATGCGCGGGGCAGGACGCCCGCTCCATAGCTGGGTTAGGGTCGTGTTCAAAAGGTGCGTAGCCGCAAAACAACACGAGAAACCCTAATAAAATGTTGAGGTTCCCAATCGGGTGGGAACCTCAACATTGCATTTATGCACTTACTTTTTCGGATGCTCGCCGCGCTTGACCTGCGGCTTAGGCTGGCGCCACCTGCGAAGCATGATCATGCGGGAGAAGGTGTAGAACCAGTTACGAATCCACGGTTCGTTCGGCCACTTTTTTGCCGCGATCTTCTTGATCTGCATGTTGATGAGGATCGACTCGAACACCGAGAAAATCAACATGCCGTATGTTAGGTAAGTGACTACCTGGACAACCAACGCCGCTGTTTCAGGTGTGGTTAGCCTTGCTAGGAAAATCATCGAGAACATCGCAATGATCAAAACCAGCATCATTGGAAGTACAAACTCAGCTAAGGTCCAACGCGCATCCACGTAGTCGCGTGTGAACCGGCGTATCCGCCCCTTGTCGCGGGCCGGCATGTAGCGTTCGTCGCCGGTTTCCATTGCGTGCTGCTGGCGCTCCCACAGGGCGTTTTCACGTTCACGACGCCGACGCTTAGCTTCGCGGCGATCCTTCGGGATCATGGGGCGACGGTTAGCGGCCTCAGCCTCTTTGCGAGTTCTGGTAGGACGACCCTTGCCAACTACCTCGTGAGCTCGATCGCCGGAGTTATCCTTAGACTTTTCTTTTCCAAACACGGTTCCAACTGTACCGCAGGGCATCTGAAGGCCTAAATAACAGGCCGACAATAGCAATATTGCCGAATAGTTCCAAGGTGTTTAACGTAAGGAGGGTGAACATTAAACAGCGACTTGAAGATCAGTTCGACCAGTTTGTGCGCGAACTCGAAGACATCGTCCGTATCCCCTCCGTTTCCTCGGCCTCCTTTGATCAATCAGAAGTTGAGCGCTGCGCAAAACACGTGGCGTCGAGGTTCGAAAGCCTCGGCTTAGAGACGCAAATCCTGCGCGCTCTGCGGCCCGATGGGACGGATGGAGCTCCTGCCGTGGTTGCGAAAACGCCAAGAATCGAGGGAGCGCCAACAGTTTTGCTGTACGCCCATCACGACGTTCAGCCAGGCGGAGATCCCGACAAATGGACCGGTAGCCCGTTTGAGCCGCAAATTCGGGATGGTCGTCTCTATGGTCGCGGCTCTTCTGATGATGGAGCAGGCATCGTTGTTCACCTCGGCTCACTGAGCTTGCTCAGTGATCAACTCCCCGTAAACGTAACCGTTTACATCGAGGGCGAGGAAGAGGTTGGTTCTCCCTCGTTTGAAAACTTCCTCACTAAGTACCACAAGCAGCTCGAAGCTGACTACATCATCGTTACCGATTCCGATAACTGGAAGCCAGGCAAGCCCGCATTGACTTCTTCGCTGCGCGGTGTAATCGATGCAACCGTAACGGTTCGTATGACCGATCACGCGATGCATTCGGGCATGTGGGGAGGTCCCGTCCTCGATTCCATTACCGCGGCATCGCACCTAATTTCCACATTCCATAATGACGCTGGCGAGGTTGCTATTGCCGGCCTTGGCGGTAGTAAGAGCGCGGATGTGGTGTACGACGAGGCGGAGTTTAGGGCTGAGGCCGGCCTGCTAGAGGGAGTTCGCATCGCCGGGTCTGGAGATCTTGCGTCGCGTATGTGGACACAGCCCGCCGTGTCGATCATTGGTCTCGATGCGACCTCGGTTGCACACTCGTCAAACACCATTTGGCCCGAGACTAAGTTCAAGGTTTCGGTACGCACTGTGCCAGGCACAGACGGTAGGGAAGCCATGGCGGCACTTGAGCGCCACATCATGGAAAACCGTCCGTTTGGGGCCGTTGTTGAGTTTGAGGCCGGTGAGATCGGCCCGGGCTACCAGGCAGACCTCGAGGCGGGTGCGGCGAAAATCGCGCATGAGGCTTTGTCGCAGGCGTGGGGAGTGCCATCGGTAAACATTGGCGTGGGTGGTTCAATCCCGTTCATCTCTACGTTCCAAGAACAGTTTCCGGGCGCGCAAGTGATAGTCACTGGCGTTGAAGATCCGCTTACCAACGCGCACTCTGAAAACGAATCACAGGATTTGAACGATCTGAAGAACGCTATCTTGGCCGAAGCACTAATGCTGCAAAAGTTTGCGGAGAAGGCGTGACATACACGTTCAACCACGTCGTGGTTGCCGGTGAACAGGCCGCCCTCGAAAGTAAGGATATAGCGAACATAATCGCCACCATTTTCGAGGGCGGCGTGTTCGCTACCGCGATTGACCTCGACACGGCTCACGCGGCTACCAATCTGGCCGCGATGGGGATGCACGTCTGTGCTAGGGAGCAGTTGGGTAACGTGCAGGCTTGGGCGGCCGAAGGCAAAACCACCTGGGTGGTGACGGGTCATGAGGAACCATCCGCGAATCCGGTTACCTCGTTGCCACAAAGCTCGACGAAGAATGCCGAGATCGGTGCAATCGGAACCCTGATGGAGCTGGCCGGCGTTCCTGCCAAGAGAGCATTTGCATCTGTGGCAGAGGTCAGCGCAGCCATCGGGACGGAAATTGAAGGCGAGGCGGACGCCGTCTGGTTCGAAAACCACGACCTCATGGCTCAGGTGCGCTTTCGCGCGCTAAATAGTATTGGTAATCGTAACCTCACGGTTGCAAGTGCTACCGAGCGCCCATTACTGGGGTTGGACTCAACATTGGCGCAGGGGCCTACCGGCAGTGCATTGGACACGGTCGGGCAACAGGCCGTGCGTGGATTGACGTCGTTCTACCAGAAGCTGAGTGATATTGGTCAAGCTGAACAGCTAGCGCCTAGCTCAATCTCGTTCGCGCGCGCGGTTGGTTCAGGAGCGGGACTTGGTATTGGTGCTCTTGCGCTAGGGCTACGCGGACAGCTAACCAGTCTGGCGGAAGTCTTGGCAGAAGCGTTTGATTTACGTAAACAAATCGCCCAGGCCGACCTGGTGGTCGGAGTAATCGACACTCTCCACCCGCAAACCATCGCGGACTCGCCAATCCGGATGCTGGGTTCTCTAGCCGCTGAATACGCCCTACCTTGCATTGTTTTCACACATGAAAGCTCCCTGTCTAATCACGAGTTATCCGAGTGGGGGATCCATCAGGCGTACGTGATCGATAGGGGCCGCGCGGACAGTGATGTTAGCCGCATATTGGCCGGAACGTGGATCAGAAAGAGGTAACCCGAGCGGTGCGAGATGCCAGTCCCACCCGGTTCGGATTAGAGTAAGCACTGTTACGCACAAGCGATAGGAAGAATATGTCTGACGAATTTCCAACTCATGAGATTGAGCTGACCGAGAACGCGGCCGCAAAGGTAAAGAGCCTGCTTGAACAGGAAGGTCGAGATGACCTTCGTCTGCGCGTGTCGGTTTCGCCGGGTGGTTGCTCCGGCCTCATCTACTCGCTGTACTTTGACGAGCGAATCCTAGATGGGGATCACATTCGCGACTTTGATGGTGTTGAAGTGATTGTGGACCGCATGTCCGTGCCCTACCTCAACGGTTCAACCATTGACTTTTTTGACACGATTGAGCGCCAGGGCTTCACTATCGAGAACCCGAATGCAACCGGCACTTGCGCGTGCGGTGAGTCTTTCCACTAAATCGCCATTTAGGAACCAACTGTGAAACGTAAACTCTTATCTTTAGCTTTGGCTACTACTCTTACCGCGGGTATGCTCACGGCTTGCTCAGATGATGCGGGCAAAACGCAACCTAGTGAAACTGGTGAAACCACTGCATCCACCACGGCCTCAGACGAAGTGCCGGTTGATCGCAATTACGATGGAGAAATTCCTGAAATCGGTGGTGAGTGGGGTAAGAGCGTTACTTTCACTGCTGCTAATGGGCCAGAACCTGACGTAGTTGTCGCAAAAACTCTCATTGAGGGCTCTGGTGATGAGGTTGGAGCCGATGACATAGTGGCTGCGCACTACCATGGCATGCTCTGGGATGGCACGGTGTTTGACTCAACGTTTGACCGCGCCCCCGAGGGGAAGAAGTCTGAACCCCTTGTGTTTAGTCTCAACCAGGTTATTAAGGGATGGAAGCACGGCCTTGCAGGCCAGCGCGTGGGCGATCGTGTTGAGCTCGTCATTCCGGCTGCCTACGGATATGGCGAAGCCGGTGCGGGAGATAAGATTCCGGGAGGCGCCACCCTGGTATTTGTGGTTGATCTGGTAGGAAAGCTTGATCCCACCGACACGTCCGCCCTTGAAAACGCGAAAATGACGGACAATAAGCCGCCTGCTGGACTTTCAATCGAGGGGCCGCTAGGGATGAAGCCAACTATCGCGTTTGACCATGACGCGAAGGCTCCCACTGAGGCTACGGCCATTGAACTGGCAGCGGGTAGTGGGCCGAAGATCGCCGCGAATGACGCGGTTAGCTACCACATCACCGGATCCCAGTGGGGCAAAGGTGATGATGCCGAATCAACTTGGGACATGGGGCTCGCAGAATATTCGCAACAGGCGATTGGGAACACCCTAGGTTTTGCAAATATGAGCGTTGGAAGTCGTGTTCTTGTGATTCATCCAGATACCCAGAATCCCGAAAACGCGATGGTGTTCGTAGTTGAAATTACGGGCGCTATGGACGTTTCGCCCGTTCAATAGCGCCAGTTTGTAACCGTTGCCAAGGCCAATACAATAAAGTATTAGTTAGCTCGCGCAGAGTTTAGTTTCATAGGAGAAAGACATGTCTCAAACGGGTGAGAAGGAAGCGAACAAGATCCTTCTCTACAGCGACAATTCCGAGTTCCGCGCTAACGTAATCGAAGCGGTTGGTGTACGCCCCGGTGCGGGCATGCCAAAGGTGGAGTGGGTTGAGGCTGCCACCGAAGAAGGCGCTGTAATGAAGTACAAAGAGGGAGAGTTCGACCTCCTCATCCTCGACGGTGAAACCCAAAAGGTAGGCGCGATGGCCCTGTTGCGCCGTCTGGAGGTTGAGTTCGACAACCTGCCTCCCTCGATTACGATTCTTGCTCGTCAGCAAGATTCTTGGATCGCTAAGTTCTCGGGCACTACGAAGATGTTGTACTACCCGATTGATCCGATCGAATTACAAGAGACGGTAGCGCAGCTACTTTCCTAACGGTTATTACTTGTGGGCGACTGTGATGAACAGTCGCCCACAAGTAATTCTCGTCCAGATGTTATAGGCGATCGGGACGAGGCCGAGGAATGTTTTCGAAGCGGGGGAACTCCTTCAAGTCTGAGTCGACTGGCCAGGCCCACGGATCGGGTGAATTCCATTCGATTAGCCGCGCACCGGGCTCGAGAAGGCTACGGGTGATCACGCGAACCTCTTCCCAGGAGGAGTAGGCTAAGTGCACGCTGGTTTCAGGTAGCGGCTCAAGCTGCTCGAGCTTGTTAACCCACGGCGCTGGCGACGTGAGCGGGGGAGTTGCTACGGAGGTTAGGAGTCTGCCTCGAGATGCTGCGTGAATCTGCCACCCTCCGCCGGGCAAGTGATGAGCCCAGATAATTTTTGTAGCTCGAGCAATCAGGGCCGTGTCTCGTGCCCGCTCTACACCCTGGATGTAATACGAAAAGTAATCGCGGATGCGGGCTGCAAGTTCAAAGTGGGACTGGTCTGAAAAGTCAGCCATTCGCCCCAGCAGGTTTTGAGAAACAATCTGCCCGCGTCCTTCCAAACACATTCTTGCGAGTTTGACATCTGGGGCAGCCACTTCTCGCAGGGGAATGTCTGAAAATGGCGCGAATTCACCGCCCAACGCCAACAAGATTGCCTCGCGGGCTTTGAGGGTGTGGGTGACTCGTCGATACGGACCAAGAGCCTGCGGGGCTAGATCGGAAGAAATCGTGTGCGCGGTTTTCAGCACCCCGTCTTCCATGATTAGCCACGCTGTTTCGAATTGGTGGCGCGAAGCAGCGTTGAAGGGTGGCTGTTCTTCTGCGATGGCACGCAGTTCGAGAACTCTGGCCTCAAGCTCACTGGCGCAAACTTCGATGCGCACAGATTCTACTCGCTCGAGCATAGAGTGGATTCGACGCCGCTTTTCTGAAGCGGAGAAATACGAGCGAACGCGCGAGCGCAGGTTGGTTGCCGAACCGATGTAGAGCACCAGGCCATCGGCAGACACGAATCGATATAGTCCAGGTTTTGCAGGCAGATCTTTCGCGATCGAAACTTTTTGTCGGTGACGGTACGGCACACTTTGTGCGGCGACCATGAGGTCTTCAAAGTCGGTGGCCCCCAGTTTTCCAAGCTCGTTCACCAGGCCGGAAAACACGTATGCAGTAGCAGTTGCGTCCGAAAGGGCGCGGTGAGCGCCGTCGTTCGAAATCTTGAAATGACGTACCAGCGTACCCAGTCGATGATTCGAAATAAGAGGGCGAGGGAGTACTGTACGGGCAAGCGCGAGGGTATCTACTACTTTCGGGCGCGGCCACTCGATGCCTGCGCCGGCCGCTGCTCGCGTTAAGAAACCGCAGTCAAATGAGGCATTGTGAGCAATCAAAATGCTGCTTTCAAGTTGCGCAAAGGCCAGAAATTGGCGAATAGCCTCATCTGGATGTGGGGCATCAGTCACCATCAGATTGGTGATTCCAGTCAGTGCGGTGATTTTAGGAGGAATCTCCATCTGCGGATTTACGAGGGTATTAAAAGTATCTACGACCTCACCATTTTTTACACGGACCGCACCGATCTCGGTGATCTGCGAGTCGGTTCCAAGCCCGGTGGTTTCAAGGTCAACCACCACGTAATCGCGACGCCAAACGGAGCCTACGAAGTCGTTTGTGTCGCTTCCACTATTGGGGAATGAGGTTGGACCGCAGGTATGCGATAGGCTGCGGCTAATATTGCTCTCGCCGACGCGCCTGACCATCACGAACCCCTTTTTGAAATCTAACCTCCTAAGCGTATCGGATGGTGGGAGCAAGATGACACTATGGGGCGGAAGATGCCAACGCGTCATAAACTGTGAGGATGGGTACTAGACTGAATATTTAGTGTTGCATTTGAATCCAACCGGGAGGAAAGCGTGCTTTACCAGGTACTCAAAACAGGATTTGGACCTTTACTGAAGGCTTTCTATCGTCCTTGGATTCGCGGAAAAGAGAATATTCCCGCCACTGGCCCAGCTATCCTGGCCTCGAATCACCTAGCTGTGTTTGACTCGGTATTCTTGCCCCTTATGATCGATCGCGAGGTCGTGTTTATGGGAAAGTCCGATTACTTTACCGGCACAGGACTGAAAGGCAGGGCAACTGCGAAGTTTATGAGGGCAGTTGGCACGATTCCGGTTGATCGATCGTCTGGTAAAGCAGCGGAGGCCGCGTTGCATACGGGGCTGGCACGTCTGCAGGAAAATGAGCTGTTTGGTATCTATCCGGAGGGCACGCGTAGTCCGGATGGCAAACTTTACCGCGGCAAGGTGGGGGTTGCTCGCCTCGCTCTTGAATCGGGTGCCCCCGTTATTCCAGTTGCGATGATCGGAACAAACATTGCCCAGCCCATCGGGCAGAAGATCCCTAGTCGCCACCGAGTGGGCATCGTTATTGGTGAACCATTGGATTTCTCCCGCTACCGCGGCCTTGCCAAAGATCGATACACGCTTCGCGCTGTTACCGATGAGATCATGTACAACCTCATGACTCTTTCCGGACAGGAATACGTGGATCTTTACGCTGCTGATGTTAAGGCTCAGTTGGCTAAGGAAGGAAAGTTTGCCGGACCCGTTCCTGCCGGAGCGAAGGCGCCGGGAGGTCGCGAAGTTCCTGATGTCAGCGTTCCTGAACCCACGGAGGATGACGAGGTTGTTGATCTTTCCAAGAAGCTAAAAGAAGACGAGAAAGACTAAGCGATAGGGAAAGCGGCCCTAAAAATCTTCAAAAGATTTTCAATGTAGACTTGGTGTGTGCATTGCTGCGCAAACCAGTTTTCTAGGTGAAAGGTTCTTAGATGTCAGTCAAGCGAGTTGCTCTGCTAACTGCCGGTGGATTTGCACCGTGCCTGTCCTCTGCAGTTGGAGGACTGATTGAGCGCTACAACGAACTAGACCCAACGATCGAAATCATTGCCTACCAACACGGTTATCACGGTCTTCTGACTGGAACCTACGTGACCGTCACTCCGGAAGCTCGTAAGAAGGCAAGTTTACTCCACGAGTTCGGCGGCTCCCCGATTGGTAACTCCCGTGTAAAGCTGACGAACGCTAAGGACTTGGTGAAGCGGGGCCTCGTTAAGGAAGGCGAAGATCCGCTGAAGGTTGCTGCTGAACGCCTGCGTGCAGATCACGTGGACGTGCTGCACACGATTGGTGGAGACGACACGAACACCACGGCTGCGGATCTTGCTCACTACCTCCATGACAACGATTACGAACTCACCGTTGTTGGTCTGCCTAAGACTATTGATAATGACGTTATTCCAATCAGGCAGTCGCTGGGAGCCTGGACTGCAGCCGAGCAGGCCTCCATTTTTGCCCGCAACATTATTGGCGAGCACCGCTCGAACCCACGCATGCTGATTATCCATGAGGTCATGGGTCGTAACTGTGGCTATCTAACGGCCGCTGCTGCATACAATTACCGCAAGTGGTGGAAGCAGCAGGAATGGGCTCCCGAGCTGGGCCTCATGAAGGAACGCTGGGACATCCACGCTGTATTTGTTCCGGAAGATCACGTTGAGATCGAGCGCGAGGCCGAGCGTCTGCGCGCCATCATGGACAAGTACGGCAACGTAAACATTTTCCTATCCGAGGGTGCTGGTGTAGCAGAAATCGTTCGCGAGATGGAAGAAAACGGTGAAGAAGTACAGCGCGATCCGTTTGGTCACGTCAAGCTTGACACCATTAACCCGGGCGAGTGGTTTGCTAAGCAGTTCGCTAAGCTGATTGGCGCCGAGAAGGTAATGGTTCAAAAGTCCGGCTACTTCTCGCGTTCGGCGAAGGCCAACCAGGATGATCTGCGCCTCATTAAGTCGATGACCGATTACGCGGTACAGTGCGCGCTTGAGGGCACGTCCGGTGTTATCGGCCACGACGAGGAAGACGGCGATCGCCTAAAGGCTATTGCGTTCAAGCGCATTGCCGGTGGCAAGAAATTCGACATTAACACTCCGTGGTTCCAGGAGATGATGGCTGAGATCGGTGAGCGTGTATCGCCGGCTCCGTCGGTCGACTAACGTTAAGGGTGCTCGGCGCGCATTCCAGCTTGCGGGATGCGCGCCGAACTTTTACCTGAAAGGTTTACCCTAAGGTATATGATTACGGATCAGAGTTTCCCGTGGAATTCATGGCGTAGCTTCCCGGCTGCGCAGCAGCCACAGTATCCCGACCTTGACCATCTGAAGGCGGTTACCGCCAAGCTGCGCAAGCGGCCACCTCTGGTGTTTGCCGGCGAGGCCGATTCCTTACGTGAACAAATGGGACGCGCTGCTCGCGGTGAAGCTTTTGTACTGATGGGCGGGGACTGTGCAGAAACGTTTGACGGTTCTACTGCCGATCAGATCCGTTTAAAAATCCAAACTCTGTTGCAAATGTCGGTTGTGCTGACATATGGCGCATCCCTACCAGTTGTTAAGGTGGGGCGAATCGCCGGCCAGTATGCGAAGCCACGGTCTTCTGATACCGAGACGCGCGATGGCAAGGTTTTGCCCTCATACCGGGGCGACGCGGTGAATGATATTGCGTTCACCGAGGAAGCAAGAGTAGCTAATCCGGAGCGTTTGCTGGAAACCTACCAGCAGTCCGCTGCCTCGCTTAATCTAATTCGCGCATTCACCAAGGGTGGTTACGCGGACATGCGTCGCGTCCACACTTGGAACCGCGGTTTCACTAAGAATCCAGCGTACGCGCGCTATGAGGCACTCGCTAGCGAGATTCATCGTGCAATCATGTTCATTGAGGCGGCAGGTGCTGACTTTGATGGTCTAAAGGTTGTGGATCTGTATTCTGCACACGAGGCGCTTTTGCTCGAGTACGAGGCGGCGCTAACCCGTATTGATTCGCGTTCAGGGGAGCTGTACAACACTTCCGGTCACTTCCTGTGGATTGGGGAGCGCACTCGCCAGCTTGACGGTGCTCACATTGAGTTGCTTCGCGAGGTTCGCAACCCGGTTGGTGTAAAGATTGGTCCGACGGTCACACCGGAGGAGGTAATCGGCATTATCGACAAGCTAAATCCTGAAGGGGAAGAAGGCCGTCTTACTTTCATTACCCGTATGGGGGCAGATAAGATTCGCGATGTTCTTCCAAGTATTGCGAGTGCTGTTGCACGCGATGGGCGTCCGGTTGTATGGATTACCGACCCAATGCATGGAAATACCATCGAAACTGCGACGGGCGTGAAGACCCGTGACTTCGACACCATCATGAACGAGGTGGAAGGCTTTTTTGAGGTCTTGTACGAAAATGCTATGGTGCCAGCTGGTCTGCACATTGAGCTGACCGGTGATGATGTGACCGAGGTGCTGGGCGGTTCGGAGAATCTGGACGAGCTGCGTTTGAATGAGCGCTACGAGACGCGAGTGGATCCAAGGCTAAATCACCAGCAATCTCTAGAGACCGCTTTCCGCGTAGCGGAGTTACTGCGTCGAAGCGAAAACCTCGATGAGTAGGTAGAGCCCAGCTTTAAACTTTTGGGGGAGCAATCCAGGTTGGATTGCTCCCCCAAAGAGTTAGCGGATTAGACCACGCGGATTGTTACGGTTGAACCGACCTTAACTTCGGTTCCAACACCCGGATTAACGGTTGCCACCATGTCTACGAGCATGAATACGCGGTCTACGTTTACAACTAGCCCGAGCTCTTCTAAAGCCGCCTTAGCCTCGGCCTCCGACATTCGGATCACGTTGGGGATAGTGACGGTTTCCGGGCCTTTAGAGACAACAATTGAAACCGGGTCTGTCCGGTGCAAGGTCTCATCAGCAACCGGTGTTTGCGAGATGACAATGCCCTTCTCTACTTCGTTGCTGAACTCTTCGCTGGTATTTACCTGCAGCCCTGCATCAGAGAGTAACTGACTAGCTTCAGCAAGGGTCAGGCCTACAACTTTTGGTACCTTGATTGGCTCGCGCCCCTTCGAGATAACTACGTCTATGGAAGTGTCGTGCTTTACGCTCTCACCGGGGGCAACGGACTGAGAAACGACGTGCCCCTTTTCGACCTCTTCATCGTAGGCCTCCTTCGTGTCGCCGCGGGTAAGCTTTGCCCCTTTAAGAAGCTGGTCGAGCTCCTCACTTGTGGCGTTGGTAAGGTCTGGAACCTCAACCATCTCAATGCCCTTAGAAAGCAAGATAGTAACAACGCCGGCCTTATGTACGCGCTCGTCGCTGGATGGACGCGTGTCAATAATGATGCCGGCGGGAACAACATCGTCAAACTTTTCTTCAACCACGCTTTGAATACCGAGAGCATCAAGCTTGGCGGTGCCATCCTTTAAATTTGCTCCAGCAATAGCGGGAACATCAATGTAAGAGCCGGGCCCGTACTCGAACCACCACCACGTGAAGCCGCTTCCAGCGGCAACAAGTAGCGTAATGATCGTGGCAATAACGAGCGGGGCCCGCTTACTCTTCTTTGGAGCGGCGGGAATGGTGCGCACAGATGTGGTTGGTTTTGAGGCAGGCACGGGAAGTGCCACGGTCTCGCCCCGCAGCTGGATCTTGTGAGTGGTTTCCGAGCTGACTTTCGGGGCAACATCCGCTTTGCGACCAAGTAGTGATTCAGGTAGCTGCGAGCGGATCCGTACCAGGGTCTCTAGGGCCTCCGCCGCGCTTTGAGGTCGATCATTGCGATCACGCGCAGTGAGCGAACAGACAAAATCGTCAACCTCGGATGGAATCCAAGATTCGAGCTTGGAAGGGGAGGGAATGTCTTTTTCCGCGTATAACTTTACGATCTGATAGACGGAAAGATCCTCGAAGGGCGTGTGGCCGGTAAGGCTCTCATACAGCATGATGCCTACAGAGAACAGATCGGAACGAGCATCCGCGTGCTCGCCGGCAGCGAGTTCTGGAGCCAGGTACGCCACCGTTCCCATTACAGATCCAGTGGAAGCAGCCGAAACATCCGAGACAGCACCTGCCAGACCAAAATCTGCCACCTTCAGGTTTCCGTCATTTGGTACGAGGACGTTTTCGGGCTTGATATCGCGGTGAATAACGTCGCCTCGGTGCGCAGCCGATAGGGCTTGGAGAACAGTCTCCGTGACTGCTAGTGCGCGATCAAGAGTGAGCGCGCCATCCTCATTCAAAAGGGTACGCAGATTTGATCCGTGCACCAGCTCCATAACCAAATATCCGGACCCCTCAATAATGCCCTGGTCAAAAACTGTTACCACTGCGGGGTGGATGATACGCGCGGCAGAGCGGGCTTCCTTGCGGAATCTATTTACGTAGTCTGCTGACTGCGCGAGGTGGGGATGCATCACCTTAATGGCTACCGGGCGTTCCAGACGCTTGTCATATGCCACGTATACGGTTGCCATGCCGCCGCGAGCCAGAAGGCGCTCAATCTTGTAGCGCTCGTCCAGAACCATGCCAACGAGGGGATCGGTTAATGTAGGAGCCTCGTCTTTAGCTCCCGAGTTGGCGGTTTCATCCGCCTGTTCCTGATCATCGGATTGTTCAGTGCTGGCAGAGTCTTCCGTGCTCGGCGCGTCTTCCGTGGCAGGCAGTTGCATGTCTATGTCAGAGGTAACTTCAACCTCGGATTCTTCGGCATTTTCAGCTATGTCAGTAGGGTGCGCACTCTCCGACGCCGCTTCGTCTTCAGAGCCCGGCGCAGGGGGAGGCACCGTGTTGGGGTTTTCGTCTTGCCCCGCTTGCTCACGCCAATTTTTAAACAATCCCACGCCGCGATTGTACGTGTAAACCTTGCAAATGTAGAACACCGCGGGGGTGTGCCTCCAACAAGGTGGCGGATTTACTTTAAACTCATAAGCATGATCGAATTATTGTCACAGCGTGAAGCGGCCGCGATGCTGGGTGTAACTCCCGCCCGTATCAAACAGCTCTGGGCGGAAAACGAGCTTTTGAAAGTCATGGAAGATAGCAAGCCAATGGTGCCTTCTCTTTGTATCGCACACGAGGAGGGGGTGCCGCGTCCTCTTAAATCGCTTCATGGCACGATGTTGATGCTGCTAGATGCCGGGTTTTCTCACGACGAGGCCACCGAATGGATCCTCTCCAACCACGATGGCCTTGAGGAGACCCCGCTGGAGCTACTTGCGAAGAACCGCGTGCGCGAAGTGCGTAACGCGATTTTGCCTCTTGCTTTCTAACCGCGAGTTCCAAACAGTAGAGCTTTTACATACCTAGAATTCGCGATTTAGCAGTACTTTCCCAAACTGGGTGAGGGCGGCCTCCCGCTCCTCGTCCAGTTTTAATTCGCGCATGTATTTGCGGCCTTCTTCGGCTAGGTTCGCAATAGCTTTCTCATGTTCGAGGCGTGCGCCAGAAGACTCAATAAGTTCTACCACGCGCACGAGCTTCTCCTCAGACAAGTTTTGGTTGCCAAGTGCGTCTTCTAATAATTCTCGATCCGCTCCGGTGGTGCGCGATAGCGCCATTGTTATGAGGATCGTGCGCTTGCCTTCGCGAATGTCTGATCCAGTGGGTTTTCCCGTAACTGACTCGTCGCCAAAAACTCCAATCTCATCGTCTCGCATTTGGAATGCGACACCCCACGCACGCCCAATTTTCTCGAGCATTTCAACGAAGTGCGGGCTTGGATCTTGTAGGAGAGCACCCAGAACCAGAGGCCTCATGACGGAGTAGTGTCCAGATTTTAGTGCGATTACGTCGTAGACGTAGCGGCGAAGTGCCTCGGGATCAGACAGTGGGTGTTTTTCGGTGAGGACGTCCAAGTACTGGCCCCACGCAACCTCGGCAGTAATTTGCGCCATGTAGCTGGAGATGCGGTGTGCGGTTTTCGCGTCAAGATCTTTGAGGCTGTGTTCGGTGGCCAGGTGGTTTAGGGAGAGCAACAGGTCGCCAACCAAGATTGTCACAGGCCCTGCCGCGTCCGCGCCTATCTCGCGCGCAGCCTGCACGTGTACGGACGGGATGCCGCGCCTGGTTGGAGCATTATCGATGAAGTCATCGTGCACGAGGGCGGAGCTTTGGTAAAGTTCGAGCGCAGCGCCTAGATTCATCGCGGTTTCGCTATGGCCGACATCTTCGCCACCCGCAATAAAGTTACCGATGGAAACGCCGAGGGCGCGCAGGGCCTTGCCCGATCCCACGTACGAGCGAGCAAACGAGAGGAATCGATCAAGCTCCGGGTGTGGAGCCAGGGTTGCTGCAAAGGTATTGAAGAAATCCAAGGCTTTGTGGTTCATCACCGGTGCGAATAGGGCTTGGTTAAACGCGGGCTTCGCGGCGTTCGAGGCGTTTCGATCCGTTTCCATACTATAAAGATACCGAATCGAACGAGCAGCGCCCTATCAACGGGGGTGAGGAGATCGTTTACCTCAGTTGGGCGAAAAATACAAGACCTGATTATAATTGGTTCTAGTTTCGTCTCTCACGATTAATCACAACCCGGTCAAGTGGTGCAGCCATGCGCCGATTAAAGAGTGAGAGGACCCTAATGTTCCCGTGGAAAGGAAAACTTCGTGGCAGTTTCTAAAGCCTCTAAGACTAATTCTAAGACCGCAGGATCCACCACTAGCGACGTTGAGGTAGCTGAATCTACCGAGTCGAAGGCAACTAGAAAGCCTGCCGCGAAGAAGACTGCCGCTAAGGCCACCACCGCGACCAAGAGGACCGCGAATTCCAAGGCGACTACGGCCGCTAAGAAAACGGCCGTCTCGAAGAAGACTGCCACGGCAAAGAAGACCGCGACTACGAAGAAGGCCGCATCTGCTACAGAAAGCGCCGCTACTAAAGCTGAGGCGGATGGCGGCACGCAAACCGCCAAGGAGGCTACAAAGGCCCCCGCAAAGAAAACGACTGCTAAGAAGGCTCCTGCAAAGAAGCCGGTAGAAAAGAAGGCTCCTGCTAAGAAGGCGGCGACGAAGGCCGCTGCTAAGGCCTCTCCTAAGGCAACTGAGGTCCCGGCGGCTGAAGAAAAGCCAAAGCCAGCGCGTAAGACCGCTACTAAGACCACACGTAAGCCAGCTACTAAGAAGGCGGCAACCAAGACAGCAGCGAATACTGTTGCCAAGGCAGAAGAGTCTGAAGTAGTTGAAGAAAAGCCGAAGACTACGCGTAAGACCGCTGCCAAGACTACGCGAAAGCCGGCTGCTAAGAAGACAGCAACCAAGGCTAAGACAGAGACCGACGAACAGGCCGCTAAGAAGGCCGCGCCGGCGAAGAAGACTCCGAAGCGTGCAACCGCGAAGAAGGCGGCAGCTAAGCCTGCGGACGAGCTGGAAGTTAAGGACGAAAAACTTCAGGACGAGTCCGCAGATCTCGGTGAGGACGCTCCCGAAACTTTTGAAGACGAGGATGTCGACGACGACCTCGATCTTGACTTGGATTCGGCCGATTCGGCTGAATCAGCTGAGCTTTCTGACGACGAAGATGACGAAGACGATGACGAGAGCGACGCGGAGGACGACGACAAAGACGACGATAAGGACGACTCAGATTCAGCTGGATCTCGTAAGCGCCGCTCGCGTCGTAAGAAGAGCGAGGACAAGCAGACCGAAAAGGTTGGTGGCTTCGTAGTTTCTGACTCGGATGACCGCGACGAGCCTGCACAGAAAGTAACTGTTGCGGGCGCAACTGCGGACCCGGTTAAGGACTACTTGAAGCAGATCGGCAAGGTCGCGCTTTTGAACGCGGAAGAAGAAGTCGATCTGGCCCGCCGCGTCGAAGCCGGTCTTTACGCCGAGCAAAAGATTTTGCGTGAGGGCGAAGAGATGCCGTCCAAGCTCCGCCGCGAACTACAGATCCTGGTGCATGATGGCCAGCTTGCAAAGAATCACCTGCTGGAAGCAAACCTTCGTCTGGTGGTCTCTTTGGCCAAGCGTTACACGGGCCGCGGCATGCTGTTCTTGGATTTGATCCAGGAAGGCAACCTGGGTCTCATTCGCGCAGTAGAAAAGTTTGACTATTCGAAGGGCTACAAGTTCTCCACGTACGCAACGTGGTGGATTCGCCAGGCAATCACTCGCGCCATGGCAGATCAGGCCCGCACCATTCGTATTCCCGTGCACATGGTTGAAGTGATTAACAAGCTTGCGCGTGTGCAGCGGCAAATGTTGCAAGATTTGGGTCGTGAGCCCACTCCGGAAGAGCTTGCAGAAGAGCTTGATATGACGCCGGAGAAGGTCGTGGAAGTTCAAAAGTATGGCCGTGAACCGATCTCTCTTCACACGCCACTGGGCGAGGACGGTGACTCGGAGTTTGGCGACTTGATTGAGGACTCTGAAGCGATTGTGCCAACCGATGCGGTTGCGTTCACGCTCTTGCAAGAACAGCTCCACCGCGTGCTCGATACGCTGTCAGAGCGTGAGGCTGGCGTTGTGTCAATGCGCTTTGGTCTTGGCGATGGCCAACCGAAGACTTTGGATGAGATCGGCAAGGTGTACGGAGTTACCCGCGAGCGTATTCGCCAGATCGAGTCGAAGACTATGTCGAAGCTCCGCCACCCCTCCAGGTCGCAGGTGCTTCGCGACTACCTCGACTAGGTTTAGTACATTATTATGTGAGGCAAGTGTGCGTCTCGCATACAAGAAGGGAGCGGCTCAAGGTGAGCCGCTCCCTTTTGAAGAACCTGTACGTAAAGTGCGTGAGGCTAGTTAACCGAGGTGTATAGCTGGTCGGTGAAGTCACGAACCTCAAGCGCAGTCTTAGAGTATGAATCGCGAAGCTTTCGTGCGTGATGACCGCAGAACATTAGGGTGCCTGACTCCATTACGACCTCAACGAATGCCTGTGCGCCACAGAGGTCACAGCGGTCAGCGACTTTAAGTCCGGTACTTTCAGTAATGTTCGATTCGTATGTCATGCTTCCATTGTTGCAGTGCGCGAGCGGCAAGTCCTGTTTTGGCATTCGTTTTCGCGATCAGCTTAAGACGGCCGCGTGGGAATGTTAGTTTAGCCGGATTTTCGCCTAACATGTTTGCGTGGCTAGTAAGAACAAAACCCAATCTAACGCGTCAGAGTACACGGCAAGGCACCTTTCCGTACTAGAAGGTCTGGAGGCGGTTCGTAAACGTCCAGGCATGTACATTGGTTCAACGGATTCGCGCGGCCTAATGCACTGCCTGTGGGAGATCATTGACAACGCGGTAGATGAGGCGCTTGAGGGGTATTGCGACCACATTACCGTTACGCTCCACCCGGACTATTCGGTGTCGATCAGTGACAATGGGCGCGGTATTCCAGTTGATGAAGTGAAAGGTGTGGGCCTTTCCGGCGTTGAGGTTGTATTCACGAAGTTGCATGCCGGAGGTAAGTTTGGTGGCGGTTCGTACGGATCTGCGGGCGGTCTACACGGCGTTGGCGCGTCCGTAGTGAACGCTTTGTCTGCCCGTTTGGATGTGCAGGTAGATAGAGCGGGAAAGACCTACCAGATGTCATTCCTGCGCGGCGAGCCGGGCCGTTTTGATGATTCCAAGGATCGTACTCCAAACTCTCCGTTCACTCCGTTTGTGGATGCGTCCCAGCTGGATGTGGTGGGCAAGGCCGCTCGAGGTAAGTCGGGCACTCGCGTGCGTTTTTGGGCTGATTTCCAGATTTTCCCAAAGAATGAGGGATTCGACTTCGAGCAGTTACTTGGTAGAGCCCGCCAAACAACGTTCTTGGTTCCAGGCCTGGCTATCACGTGTATTGATGAGCGCGGTGACGAGGTTATCGAAGAAACACTCCAGTTTGATGGCGGAGTTGTTGACTTCGTCGATTTCCTGGCGGTTGATGGACCTGTTACAGAGACGATGCACATAACCGGAGAGGGTGTTTACAACGAGACTGTGCAGCGCTTGAACGAGGGCGGGCACCTGCAACCAGTTGATATTGAACGCACCTGCAACGTCGATATTGCGCTTCGGTGGGGCGTTGGTTATGACACGACGCAGCGTTCGTTTGTGAATATTATTGCCACTCCAAAGGGGGGCACGCACGTCCAGGGATTTGAAGCTGCGTTGCTTAAGGTGATTCGCGACCAGGTGGATAAGAATCAGCGACGTTACAAGGTGACAAAGAAGGATGGGCGCATTGAGAAGGATGACATCCTGGCCGGTATGACGGCGGTTGTCACCGTGCGTTTCCCAGAGCCTCAGTTTGAAGGACAGACTAAGGAAGTACTTGGCACTCCGCAGGTTCGCCAGGTTGTCAACAAGGTTGTGAGCGACTACTTCCAAACCCGTTTCAAGTCCAGTAAGCGCGACGTGAAGCAAACCAATGATGCTCTTATAGAGAAGATTGTGGGCGAGATGAAGGCCCGCGTTTCAGCGCGTGTACACAAAGAGATATCGCGTCGCAAGAACGCTCTTGAAACGTCATCGTTGCCCGCAAAACTTGCCGATTGTCGCTCAAACGATGTGGATTCTTCCGAATTGTTCATTGTTGAGGGCGATTCGGCTCTTGGTACCGCAAAGTTTGCACGTAATTCGGAGCATCAGGCGCTGTTTCCGATTCGCGGCAAGATTCTAAACGTACAGAAGAAATCCACTGCTGACATGCTCGCAAACGCGGAGTGTGCGGCGATCATTCAGGTGATTGGAGCTGGTTCGGGTAGAACGTTTGACCTCTCGGCCGCAAGGTATGGCAAGGTCGTTTTGATGACGGATGCTGACGTGGACGGTGCGCACATACGCACCCTGCTACTTACTTTGTTCTTCCGTTACATGAGGCCTTTGGTGGAAGCTGGGCGGGTTTACGCGGCCGTACCACCGCTGCACCGAATTGAGGTGCCGAAGCAGGGTAAGAAACCGAAGGAGATTTTGTACACCTACTCTGAGGACGAGCTGAAGCAAACGCTTGCCAAGCTGAATCGACAGGGACGCAAATACAAGGAACCGATCCAGCGGTACAAGGGTCTGGGTGAGATGGATGCGGACCAGTTGGCTGAAACCACGATGGATCCGGCTCACCGTACTCTTCGTCGAATCACGCTTGCCGATGAGGCCGCGCTCCTTGAGGCTGAGAAGGTTTTCGAACTTCTAATGGGATCGGAAGTGGCTCCTCGCCGGAGTTTTATCGTTGAGGGGGCAAACGACTTCGATAGGGAAAAGATTGACGCGTAAAGTATTTGGCGTCTTTAGTGGTTGTCTAGCGTAGGTAAAAGCTTGGCGTTGATTGGGTGGGCGTGAGCATGTCCTTTAGAATGGCGCCATGTCTACAACTTTGGCAGAAAGAACGGCACCGCTGATCGACGCAACCTACCCGCCAGCTAATTTGGGGCTCGAGTGGTCCGAAATTGAGCCGCGTGATGGTTATGACGCTGCCCGCCAGGTTCACAAGTGCGAGTTTTTTGATTCCACCCTGTTTTCCACTAGCGCGGATCGGATTGCTGATCTGCTGGTGACGGGCGAAGGCAAAGACGTGATTGTTGGTCGCGATGATCAGGGCAAGATCCAGGCCGTGGCCGTAGTCGAAGTTCTCCCGGCTGATGGGGAAGTGGCAAGAGTTGAGATTTCTAGCGAAGTCCACCCAGATTTTCGAGGGCGAGGCATTGGCCAGGCCATTTTGGAGTGGCAGAAGGCGCGCGGCGCGCAGCTCCTGTTAGAAGCGTACGGTCCGGACTGTGAGCTGCCTGCGCAGATCGCTACAAACGTTGATGGGCATCTGCTCCAGCGCGTTGCAGTGCTCGAGGGTGCTGGTTTTGAGAAGCAGCGCCAGTTCCAAGTGATGTACCGCGATTTGGAGGGCGAGGAACCCACGGTGGATGAGCCTCGCGGCGGCTACACGGTGGTTCCTTGGATCGCTGAGCTTGAAGCGCAGATAAAGGCCTTGCACCTACGCGCTTTTTCAGACCACTGGGGAAGTACCGCAGACGCTGCTAAATGGTGGGAGGATGCCATCGCGTCCATCGAGAAGCGATGGTCGTTTGTAGCAATTTCGCCCACCGGTGAGGTTTCTGGTTACATCCTCGTGGTGCGCCACCCGGCCCGGTGGCTCCACACCGGAATGAGCGAGGCTTACGCCGAACTTCTTGGTGTTGATCCAAACACGCGTGGATCCGGTCTCGCCCGAGCTCTGATTACGAAGGCTACGAAGGCCTCGTATGATTCGGGTATGCAACGAATGGGACTGGATGTGGATATGGATAATCCGCACGGGGCTCACAGTTTTTACGAACGGCTTGGATTTAAGGCCGTAGGCAACTACTTTGTTTATAGTCTTGATTTTTAGTCACGTGGTCTGAGATAGAGAGGATTCGTCATTCTAACGTCCCTGCCCGCGACTCCAGAAATGCTTGCGCCCGGTCTTGAATGTTCGTGGCGGTTCCTTGATGTGCGCGATTCTCGCATGCTTGCAGACTTGCAGCATCGCATTGAAAAGTCTGATGACCTTCCGTACCGTACCTCTGAAGAAGAGATAGCCGAGCTGTTTAGCTATTCTGATGAGTTTTTTGCAATCGGCGGGTTTATTGATGGCAAGTTGCGCGTGTACGGTTACATTCGGCTGTTTGATGACGAGCCTGTAGTAGCTTCGTGTCGAGGCGGGGTGGACCCGAAGTTCCGCGGTATCGGCTTTGGGCGGGTGCTCGTTGAATGGCATACGCAAACCGCAACCGCCGCGTTGCTAGCCATGTGCGGGGAGTCCAAACAGATTCTATTTAATGTTGAAGAGGGTCACCGCGTCCTCGAGGAGTATCTGCTGGAGTACGGGTATGAGTGGAATCGTTCGTACTTTGACATGCGCGCTGCGCTGGATGAGGAACCAGAGTTCGTAGAAGTAGATCCATTTATAACCATCGTTCCTTGGGACAGCGTTGGCGAGCATAAGATCGACCACGCGTTGGATCTCATCACGCGCGGCGAGGGAGGCCGCGGCGAGACCTACAAGTGGAGCGGTGAGGATCGCGCGGGTTTCATCCCCGAATGGTCTTTCGTAGCCGTTTCACACGCCGCGGATCGAGAAGCAATCGCAGGTCTGGTCATGGCGTCAAAGTACTCTCAGGATTGGTCCGTGCTGGGTTGGCGTGAGGGAACCATAGATATGCTAGCCGTGCTACCAGAGTTCAAAGACCAAACCATCGCGCCAGCTCTCGTATCTGCATCGATGCGTGCGCAGAAGAAAGCGGGGATGGATGCCGTCCTCGCGGGGCTATCGTCGCTCTCATCGCCTTCAATGATGTCGGTTTACGATTCGCTGGGGTTCGCCACGGTTGCAACGTCCCGGGTATATACGCTTGCCGTAACCGAACAATAGGCGTGTTGCCGGCAATAATGCCGCATCCGCTAGCTTCATCAGACCTATTAAAGCGCGGAAGCTGAATACAGCTTCCGCGCTTTCGTGTACTACGCCCGAGTTGTAAGTAGCGCTATGCCAGCGAGGCAACCGTCTTCGTGATCGGCGTTCCAGAGCCGTCACGGCGTTCGTCCGCCTCAGGTAGCTCGATGGGAGACCCGGTAGAAGAAGCTGCAAGTGCAACGCCGGGGCATACTCGAGCGAGTGCAAGCGCGTCCTCACCTTTCAAGAAACGGTGGCAACGCACGCCCTGCGTCGCGCGTCCCTTCTCGGGGAATACTTCGCCCTTCGTGACCTTCAAAGAGGTTTGGGTGGGGTAGAGCATGCCATCGTCGGCGGCCGCAACGGTTACGACCTCGGCTGCGTCCAAAGCCGTGAACGCTGCCTCGATGACGCTAGCTCCATCGGCGAGTTTCATGCCGGCCACACCTCCTGCTACGCGTCCTTGCGGGCGGATCTTGCCTGCTGGCGTGCGCAGGAGCTGCGCATTAGAAGCGATAAACACAACGTCTACTTCGTCGGGGCAGGGCGCTACAAACAGCACTTCGTCGCCATCAGCGAGGTTCATGACCTCAAACTCGTCGGATTTGGCGAACTCGGGTCGCATGCGTTTGATGACGCCCGCCTTTGTGACTATGCCGGTGATTGCGTCGCCTTCAAGATCGATGAGGCCGCGCGGCTCAATGTCGCGGCCAAGCAGGTGGCTGGCAGACACCGCGGCAGCAAACGAAGCGTTTGAGGCGGTCCGGGGCACCGCGGGTAGATCAACCACGTGCAGGCGATGGGCTAGGCCCGCGCTATCCACTACAGCAATCTCGCCGCGCGTGGTGGTGGGGATCGCTACCCGATAGGTGTCTGCTACGGCTCGGGCTTCGGTTTTCTCAAGGGGCTCGTTGCCCTCAACGCGAATGAGACCGCCATCTGGAGTAAGCACTACCGTTGCAGGCCCGTCAGGAATTTCCAAAGGCACGGCGCTCTTGGCAGTAGTGGTGACTTGCGCAGCGTCGGCCGATAGCAGCATGGTCCGCCGCGGAGTGGACAGACGCTTGGACACTTCCAAAAGCTCGTCTTTAACGACGCCCCGCAGTACTTGTTCGGAGCCCAAGATCTCATCGAGTGCGCGTATCTCGGCTTCTAACTCGGCCTTCTCGGTTTCCAGCTCGATCCGGGAGAACTTGGTGAGCCGGCGCAGGCGTAGCGACAGGATGTGGTCGGCCTGGATCTCATCCAGTTCGAAGGCAAGCATGAGGCGCGAACGCGCTTCATCTACATCGTCGGAGGAGCGAATGATCGCAATCACGTCGTCGATGTCAAGGATCGCAACCAGGAGGCCTTCTACCAGGTGGAGGCGGTCCATCGCCTTTTGCCGGCGGAACTGCGACCTGCGCCGCACTACTTGGTAGCGGTGGTCGAGGTAAACCTCAAGCATCTCTTTAAGACCAAGAGTTTGCGGGCGTCCATCAACGAGGGCTACGGCGTTTACAGAGAACGAATCTTCAAGTGGTGTGAGCCGGTATAGCTGCTCCATCACAGCCTCAGGATTGAAACCGTTCTTGATTTCAATTACTAGGCGCACGCCGTGGTGGCGATCCGTTAGGTTTGTGACGTTTGAGATTCCCTGGAGGCGCTTAGCATTCACCTGATCTTTGATGCGTTCTATAACGCGCTCTGGACCAACCATGTAGGGTAGCTCGGTGACAACTAGGCCACGCTTGCGGGGAGTCACTCGCTCCACGTTCATCTTGGCACGAACTTTGAATGAACCGCGGCCGGTGGTGTAGGCCTCCTCAATGCCTTCCTGCCCGATAATGATGCCGCCCTCGGGAAAGTCCGGGCCGGGCACGAAGCGCATGAGGTCAGAAACTGTGGCATCCGGGTTATCAATCAGGTGGGTGGTTGCAGCGATGACCTCACCGAGGTTGTGCGGAGCAATATTTGTAGCCATGCCTACCGCAATGCCGGATGCGCCATTGACTAAAAGGTTTGGAAATCCGGCTGGTAAAACATCGGGCTGGGTTAGACGGCTGTCGTAGTTTGGCACGAAGTTAACGGTGTCTTCATGCAGGTCTTTCACCATGTCGAGGGCGGCAGGGGCAAGGCGAGCCTCCGTGTACCTCGCGGCAGCCGGGCCGTCATCTAGCGATCCGAAGTTACCGTGCCCATCAACGAGGGGAACGCGTAGGTTGAAGTCTTGTGCAAGACGTACGAGGGCGTCGTAGATTGCCGCGTCACCGTGCGGGTGAAGCTTACCCATCACCTCGCCAACAACACTTTGCGACTTCACGTGGCCGCGTTCGGGGCGAAGCCCCATTTCAGACATTTGATAGAGGATACGGCGTTGCACGGGCTTCGCGCCATCACGTGCATCCGGAAGTGCGCGAGCGTAGATTACAGAGTAGGCGTATTCGAGGAAGGATCCTCGCATTTCGCTGGAAACATCAATCTCTACAATGTGTTCGTCTACGCTGGTATCAACCGTTTTTGGCATAACTCTCATTGTGTCAAAAAGTTTGCGCAACTGAAATTTAAGCGAGGGTATGTCTGTTGGAAGCGGCTATGAGTTTGGATAAAGCGCAGGCTATGCGAGCCTCGCAACCGTCTATCTGCGATATTTTGCCCGTGGTTTTTGGAGCGTGGGGAGTGAGCGGGCCAACGCCGCAGTCTGAGGTGCAGCGCGAGTGCCTTGCAAACTATCTGCAGTTGGAACAGGGCCAGCAAATCCTCGTGGTGTTGATTGACGGTTTTGGTTTTGACCTTGTAACGAACCATTTTCCTTACACGCCGTTTTTGCGCTCGCGAAAAGCCGACATGTTGAGGGCGTGTACCGTTCTGCCCTCAACCACCGCCGCGGCTATTTCGTCTTTTGCAACCGGCCTTATGCCCGGAAAGACGAATATGGTGGGCTGGTCTGTGAAAGACGGTAGCCAGGTAACTACGCTTCTTACCTTCGAAAACGCGAGTGTTCCTCCGGAAAAATGGCAGGCGAATCCCACCATGTTTGAGGTCGCGAGCCGCGTTGGCATAAGCTCTGCCGCAATCATGCCGCAGCGGTTTGCCGGATCAGGTTTAACCATGGCGGCCCTTCGCGGAGCACGCCCGGTAGGTGCGCAGACCCTTGACGAGCGAATAGACGCGGCAATGCAACAGCTACGCGAGGGCGCGGCGGTTGTCTACCTGTATTGGTCTGACCTTGACCACGCTGGGCACGGTTTTGGTACAGACTGCGACGAGTGGGTTGCCGAACTCGAGCTGGTGGACGCGGCGCTCGCACGCATAAATAGAGAACTGCCAAAGGGCGTGTGCGCGCTTGTAACGGGCGATCACGGCATGGTTAACACGCGGCCGGAAAGGCGCATAGACGTGGCGCAAAATCCGCATTTGCAGCAGGACTTAAAGCTGATCGCAGGCGAGGGCAGAGCCGTGCATATCCACGCGGCCACCAACCCCAACGAAGTGATCGGCCGCTGGAGAGACGAACTGGGGGAGCGCGCCACCATCGTGCAGGGTGGCGAAGTAGTAGAAATATTGGGCGGTGAAAGCGGAGCAACACTTACGGGTGATGCCGTGGCATTCATGCACGATGACTGGGTGGTGGTGGATTCACGCACTCAGCCTAAAAAGTCGATAGACCTAGTGGGTGTGCACGGCTCGTTCAGCTCTGCTGAGCTTGCCATTCCGATCCTCAGGTTCGATTAGTTACTGCGCGTGCCAAAAACGATCTCGTCCCACGAGGGGACCGAGCGGCGCTTACCACTACGATTGTTCTTCTTTGGTTCAGGCTCTTGAACTTCGAGTTTTTCAAAGCCGGGCAACGCGTCACTGTCTTCGCTTACAACCGGCTGCGGCTGGGCCGGTTCGGGTTCGGCGATGGGCTCCTCGGCCTCCACCTTCGACTCAGGCTGGGCTGGTTTAGGGAAGCGCAACAGCGATGGCTTCTCAACGGTCTCAGTTTTACTTTGCGATTTCGATTCCCTGCGTCGGCCTCGTTTCGAAGCCAAATCGCCAAGGATCTTCTCGACGTCGTCAGGTGAGGCCGCTTCTCCCGGCGTGTTGGTAGGAGCTTCGCCTTCAGGCAGACTCGTCACATTGGTGGCGGCAGGAGTGGTGGTTTCGGTAAGCCAGCGCGCTTCTTCATCCAGTGCGCAAATAAGGACACCGCGGTTGGATACCTGCCAGGAAGCGCGGCGCTCGGTGGCTGCCTGAACAAATGTTAGGTGCAGCTCCCACGGGCGGTCGCCCTCGCGTAGCGCGGTCCAGGAAAGGGAGTGGGCATCGACGCCTCGGGTTGCGAGTCTATCGATTACCAGGTCGCCCAGCTGGGGTGCTCCCGCCTCGCCACCGACGGGCTCGGCCAATGCGGCGGACACGATGTAGTTGCGTTCGGTGACAACCGGCGCAAGAAAGCGATTAATGCGGTCAATGTCGATGTCATAGTTCGCCGCGATTTCGGCGGCTGGCATGCCCGCACGCAGAAGTTGCTGGATTTCGCGAGGACGCAGGACGGACCCGGATTTGGGAAATGACTCGAGCTTCAGCTCACCTCGCCTGATCGCTGCCTTGAGAGCATCATCCACAACAATCATGTAGCGTTCGCCGTCTTTATCGGTAAAAACCAACTGCGAACCATCCCCGTGCGGGCCTAAAAGTTCAAGCTCGATCATTAATCCTCCGTCCCTAGTATGAAGCATGGCACCTAAGTGGCTCTCATCGTGCTACATTATGCGCGTGTCGCTTGTCGGTTGCGTTCATTGCTGAAATCAATGCTAATATCCCCGCGCGGCATTAATATGCAGTAACAGCTGTTGTGTCCACCCAGATGAGTATGAAGAGGTAACCATGGCTACAGATTACGATGCGCCTCGTAAGAACGATGATGATGTTTCGGAAGACTCTCTCGAAGAACTGAAGAGCCGTCGCAATGACCAGGGCTCGAATGTGGTCGATGAGGATGAGAACGAGATTGCAGAAGATTTCGAACTACCGGGCGCAGATCTATCTAATGAGGAGCTCACAGTTCGGGTTGTTCCGCGTCAAGATGACGAGTTCACCTGTTCGGAGTGCTTCTTGGTACACCACATTTCGCAACTTGCCTACGAGCAGGATGGGCTGCCTGTATGCACCGAGTGTGCGGAGTAGACTGGCCGTTCGGTAGGTTTTGATTGTAGTAGGTGAAATTTAGTGGCGTTATTCAAGCGCAAGAAGAAGACCGAGGACGTAGTGCAGGCCCGCGACGAAGAACCGCTGGCAGATGACGCGTCTGCTGAAGCCGGCGGAGCGCAAGCCCCGGAGCACGGGCCTTTCGACATCAGCCAGCGTGACGTTTCTAAGGGATACATTGACCTTGGGCCACTAAAACTTCCCGCTATTGCAGGAATTCAAATCCAGCCCGTATTCTCGCCGGACAAAACCATTTTGCGAATGAACGTGGTGATTGGTAATTCCGTCATGCAGATGATGGTGATTGCGAATCCGAAGTCCGGTGGTGCAGCCCAGGAGGTGCTACGCGCCACGAAAGAAGCGCTGGAACAGCAGGGTGCCAAGGTTGAGGTACGCGAAGGTCCATGGGGCGAAGAATTGGTTGCGCACACGGTGGTGAAGACCCAAGACGGGCGCGATGCAATAGCTCCGAGCAGGATCTTCACTATTGAGGGTAACCGTTGGGCGTTGCGTATTGACCTTGCGGGTGCTGCTCTGTCCGATGAGAAAGCTTGGGAGCCCGTTGCGGCGGTCATTTCTGGCCTCGTTATCGAACGTGGTGACGCGCCGCGAGCACCGCTTTCGGTAATCCCGTTCACGCTTCCATCAGAGCTTACGGCGGCTTCTGAGCCGCAGGACGATAAGTAGTAGGTTGACTCTTCCAACGCGATTAGTAGACCAGCCGCGCACCGCTATCGCGGCATTGAAACCGCGGATGCGCGCGGTGGTTTCGGGGCGGGTGGTTGCTATAACGTACCCGATTGAAGGCGCGTCGATGACGCTGCGGGCACACTTGAAGGATGACACGGGTACCGTAATTGTTGCCTGGCCGGGCAGGCGTGAGATTCCGGGCGTTCATGTTGGCGCCCACATGGTTGTCCAAGGCAACGTGATGCAACAGTTTTCTGAGCAGCTTCTGTGGAATCCTCATTTTCAAATCCTGGGGGACGATGATGAGTGATTCGATCGACGAGGCGGCAGGCAATCCCGGCGGTAAGAGCAAATCTTTAGCCAGTCAACTTAACGCCGATCAGTTTTCCGCGTGGCAGGCGGTTGGCGGAGTGCGCGGCGCGATCGAATCCGTGCTTCCGGTGTTGGTGTTTGTGGTTGCTTACGTGATCACGATGGACCTGAAATGGCCACTCATTTTGGCAGGCGGCATTTCGGTAGTGCTGATTTTGGTTCGGCTGGTAAGTCGGCAGCCAGTCACATACTCAGTTTCCGGGTTCGTGGGCGTAGCCATCGGAGTTATTTGGGCCCTGTGGTCGGGTAGGGGCGAGAACTTTTTCGCTTTTGGCATCATTACTTCAGCCGCGTATGGGCTGGCAATTATGGTGGCTAATTTGGTCCGCTACCCGGTGGTGTCGATGGCGCTGACAGCGGTTTGGCAATTGCGCTGGAAGTGGTGGCAAAATCCGGGCTCGCTTGATCGTTTGGCAAGGGTATCGCGAAATCTGTCATGGTTGTGGTTCGCCCTATTCGCCTTGCGGTTCTTGGTGCAGATCCCGCTGTGGCTGGGCGGCCAGGTTGCGATGCTCGGAACGGCCAAATTGCTTCTGGGACTGCCCCCATTCCTCCTCGTCGCTTGGGTTACATGGGTTCAGTTACGCCCGTATAGGGAAGTCGTGCAGACGGAGTCCAAGGGCAACGCGACAGCTGCCGACTAGATCGGTGCGCGCTTTCTAAACTTGCATCGGGGAGAAGCCCTACGCGCCCGGCCTATTTGGAGCCGAACACCTGCTCGACGTCTTGGCCAAGAGACTTTTCAAATGAAGACAGCATTAGAACCACTTCGTCTCCGGCGGCAAGTTCGAACTCGTCCTCATTATCAACGGGCGCGTCGTCACGCAGTACGGTGAGCACGCGCGCATCGGAAGGCAGACCCAACTGGGCGATCTTCTTTCCGCTTGCGCGTGAATCAGCGGGAAGCGTTATGGCATAGATTGCGGTGCCGGCCTCGTGGAACTGGAAGAGGCGAACCAAAGCGCCAACACTCACGGCTTCTTCAACGAGGGCGGTCATGACGCGCGGGGTGGACACGGGCACGTCAACGCCCCAGGTTGAGTTGAACATCCACTCGTTTTTTGGGTTGTTCACGCGGGCAACAACGCGCGGCACGCCAAACTCTGTTTTCGCTAGCAAAGAGATGACGAGGTTTGCTTTATCGTCTCCGGTTGCGGCAACCATGACGTCACAGTTGCCCACGTTTGCGGCGTCAAGAGTTTCGGGCGAGCAGGCGTCTGCCAGGATCCAATCAGCTTCAGCCACAGTGGCGACACGCATCTGGTCGGGCAGACGATCAATGAGGGTAACTTCGTGTTTCTTGAGTAGAAGTTCGCGCGCGATAGAGCGCCCAACCGAACCTGCTCCGGCGATTACGATAAGCATTTATGCTCCCACTGCTGGATCGTTGGCAAGGATTTCGCGGATCCTGGTTTCCTCAGCCAGTGAGATCGCGAAGTAAAGTTCGTCATTTTCTTGAACGATTAGGTCATCGTTAGCCACGTCCATGTGGCCTTGGCGGGACACGAACACAACGGGGTATTCGGTTAGCTGGCGAACCATAGCGAAGGACAATCCGTACCAGCTAGATGCAGGCCGGGCGCAAACCAGGGCAACATCTCCGGTGGGGTGCGTCCACACGCGGCTCACGTCCGGTGGCATCATCCAAGACAGCACCGCTTCGGTTGTTCGCCGCACCGTGGCAATGGTGGGAATACCAAGCTTTTCGTATACTTCCGCACGAGTTGGGTCATAGATCCTGGCCACAACGCGTTCAACTTTGAAGGTTTCACGCACCACTCTTGCAGAAATGATGTTCGAGTTATCTCCGTTAGACACTGCCGCAAAAGCGTAAGCATCTTCAATGCCGGCTTGCCGTAGCGTGTCGCGGTCAAATCCAACGCCAGTCACGCGTCGGCCAGTAAAGTTTGCGGGCAGACGCCGAAAGGCCTCGGGATTTTGGTCGATTACAGCCACCGAGTGGCCTCTTTGATCTAAAAGCGTGGCAAGCGTTGTTCCAACGCGCCCGGCTCCCATGACAACAAAGTGCATTTAATAAAACTATCAAGAACGCGCTCGCTTCGTGTGCCTGTAGAGTTGGGGACATGACATCAACGAGCGCGGGTATTAGGCAAGCGAAGGGCGGAGCATATCCGCTGGCGCGAACATCCGCGTTCCTCGCTTCGGCTTCGCTACTGGTTTTGATCCCAATTTGGCAGCCGGATGCGCTACTGCACGTGCTGTCACCACTGGGCTACCTAGACGCCTCAATCGCGGCGTGGCTCACCGTGTTCGCGGTTCCGCTTATTGCACTGATCACGATTTCTGACATTCCGGTTCTACTAGCCAGACGCCGGTACGTAGGGGACTTCGCGGGCGTCGATGATTCGCTTGGCACCCGAATGTCCACTCTCACGGCGGCGGCGCAACTTTCTGAATACATCGTGACGTTCGCTATCGCAGGGGCCTCGATTAGTTTCTTGCTCGGATCCATGTGGCCCGTGCTTATTCCCGCGCGCACGCCGATTGCAATATGCGCCGTTGTTGCCATTGCAATGCTACAGACATTCCAAGTGGCGCCGCGCTCAACCAGGGTCGGTGCAACCATAGTTGTGCTTAGCTTCCTCCTGCTGCTGTTTTTGACCGCCGGCATGATCGGGTCATCGCCGTACTTCTCGCAAACCTCCTCGGCAGACCTTGCGATAGTCACAACCGAGGTTGGAAGCCGCTCGCCGTTTGCGCGCGGAATCGTGCCTGCCCTTGGCCTTGGGCTTGGCGTTGTCCTCGCCCCCGCGCTGCTCCTTAGACACCTAACCGCAGACCTTTCTTACTTTTCTTACCCGCATGTTAAGCACGCTGGTATTGCAAAGATTTCAATGAGCCTAACTGCCTCGATGACGGCCATGCTCGCCATGCTCAACATCCGCGACGTTGATTCTGCGCGGTTCATTGGACGGCGCAACACCTTCTACGCGGCCCTGCGAACGGTAGGCGTGGAAGAATGGTTCTTGCTGGTAACGACGATCGTTTTGATTATTGCAGCGATAGCATCAGCGAGGACGGTACTGCACAGCGCGGACAAGCTTAGCGGTGAACTAGCCAACTTCCATCTGCTTCCCGTCCACCTCATGAACGATCCAACACGGATGGCGTTCACCCCTTTCATCTTCACCCTTGGAGCGATTGGTCTGATACTGGTGGGATCGGCCCAGTTCCGTATCCTCGTTCCAATGCTTGCAGTGTCAGGGTTCTTATCGCTCACCCTAACCCGCTGGTCAACCGTGAAATTCTGGAACGCGAAACTGAAAAATGAAGGGCACTTCCCAGAGAGGAACAAAATGAGACGTGCGCGTCTGATGGCACTAGGTGGCCTCGTGATCAGTGTGGTAGTGCTCGTGTTAGTCGTAGCCTCTGGCATCTTCGAGGGCGCTTGGGTAGTGGCCGGGCTCATTCTGCTACTCTACTTCGTGCTGTACACCGTACGCCGCCACTACCTAAACTACGGAGTTGGCGCCGGTGAAACCACCACTGAAGATCCAATCACGCCCGGGCGCGTGCACTACATGATCATCGCGCAAAGTATGGGGCCAGCGCTCACGCGCGCAACCAAATGGATCAAATCGACCAGGCCGTACTCGATCGAACTGATCCATGTAGATACCGGCGGCAGTGATAGTGAAGAAGCGCTCAAGAAATGGCGCGAGGAAAACCTCGGAGCGAACCTCACCGTCCTCGATGCCGGCCCTTCTAGGCCAACCGAAGCAATCATCGAGCACGTGCGTCGAACCCGGGCAGCACACCCGAACCGACTCGTAAACGTGGTGCTCCCTCATGTAGTGTTCAAAACCGCCTTACTTGGGCGCTTGCACAACACGGAAATGAAACACCTTGAAAAGACACTCCTAGACGAACCCGGCGTGTTGGTAACACTCGTGCCCTGGGCAGATTAAGGAAAGATTATGCACACCAACGGTGAAAGCCCGGACATCATCAAACAGGTCAGGGCGCTACGTCCAGCCCATGGGGGAACATGCTTCTCACTCGTGGATGGCCGGCCCCTGTTCATCTCCGGAGCAATCCCGGAAGAGCTCGTAGACGTGCGCGTAGATAGCCGCCGCTCCAAAGTTTCCTACGGAAGTGCCATAAACATTTTGGAGCCTTCCGATCGCCGCGTGGCGCATATTTGGCCCGAGGCCGCAGCGAGTGGTGTAGGCGGTGCGGACCTCGGACACGTTGCCCTCGAATACCAGCGCGAATGGAAAACGGAAGTTATTAAAGACCAGTTGGCGCGAGTCGGGGGAGCAAACACCCTCGAACGAGTCGTAGGCGCCGTGGGAGAAAGCGCCCTGCAGGTTCACTCGGCAAGTGACCCCCGCGGCTTAAACTGGCGCACTCGAGTTGATTTTGAGGTATCACCGGCAAGGCGCCTCGCAATGAAGAAAGAAAACTCAAACGAGCTGGTCGAAATTGAAACCATGCCCCTCGCTGTGGAACCGATCCTCGAACTTGGCATGTTAGGCGATACTCCCTGGAAGCAGTACCTGCGTCCCGGCAAGAAAGTTCGCATAGTTGCCCCGGGCGATGGCGGACGCCGAGTTGTAATTGGCAACCAGGTATTCAACGGCGCAAACCGGCGCGTAAGTGACCGGGCCGATTGGCAGGTGCGCGCTCGCGGAACGGTTGAGAAGTTCTCGGTGGCTGCCTCGGGCTTTTGGCAGGCTCACGTTAGCGCTCCTGCTGACCTGGTAGAGCTCGTGCTTGACGGTGCGCGCGTAGAAGAGGGCGACGTCGTGATTGAGCTCTACGCCGGGGCGGGACTGTTCACAAAGTTCTTGGGCCGCGAGCTCGGCCCGCGCGGCGCTATCGTGTCGATTGAGGGATCAAAAGAGGCAGTTGGCTACGCTAGGGAGAACCTGCGTGGAGTTGAGGTTGATCGTGATCTGCGTGCCGGACGGGTGAACTCAAAGTCCATCATGCGCGCATGGTCTGACCTGGGGGAGAGGCCGCGAACTATCGTTTTGGATCCTCCTCGCAGTGGTGCCGGTAAAGATGTCATAGGTGCGCTCGCGGCGGTGGGGGCCAGCCGGGTTGTGCTGGTGTCCTGTGATCCGGCCGCGGGTGCACGTGACCTCGCCGGCCTTTTTGATGCCGGATATGAGCTGGAGGCGTTCACTGCCCTCGACCTGTTCCCGCAAACCCACCACGTGGAGATAGTTTCCGTTCTGACTCGAAAGTAACCTCGTGCCAAACTAGCCGAGCCGCGTGTATTGGCATGGCTGTAGTGTGGAATAAAGCTTCTACCAGTAGGAGGAACCGCGATGATTGCAATAACTGATAGCGGCGGCTTTGTGAAGATCGATGCTGACCAAATTGACCAGGCTATGCGTCAGGAGTTTGGGAATGCGGAAGAGTGGAAGGTTTACTCCGATTTTGATTCGATGCTTCCCGATAAGGAGAACATCGAAATCATCTTGAATAACGCGCCCTTGAACGCGGCAAAGCTAGATCAGTTCCAGAACCTGCGTTGGGTGTTTTCCTACTCTGCGGGTATAGATCGCTATCCGCTGCGCGAACTTTCTAAGATGGGCGTGGTTTTGACCAACACCTCTGGCGTGCAGGCAAAGCCCATCGCAGAACAGGTTTTCGGCGCAATGATCATGTTCTCACGCAACCTGATAACCGCGTTCCAAAACCAAGCGGATAGGGTCTGGGATCAGACCATTGCGGTTAGTGAACTAGCCGATCAGAAACTCTTGATCGTCGGAGCTGGGGCGATCGGGCGCGAAATTGCTCGCAAGGCAAAAGCCTTCGACATGCACGTTACCGGTATCCGAAATCGCCTTACCGATGAGCTCCCTCAGTACTTCGACGCCATGTTTACCATGGATTCGCTGGAATCCCTCCTGCCTCAGGCAAACTACGTTGTATGCGTACTTCCTTCCACAGACGCCACCCGAGGACTCTTCGATGCCTCCAAATTTGCGCTAATGAACGGCGAGGCTGTTTTCATAAATGTTGGGCGCGGTGATCTTACCGTTGAAGAAGACCTCGTTGCCGCGCTGAGGGCGCAAACGCTAAAGGGCGCTTACCTAGATGTGTTCGCCACGGAGCCGGTTCCGAAAGATTCGCCGCTGTGGGACCTGGATAACCTATTGATGACTCCTCACAACTCCGGTCCGAGCCAGCACTATTTCAGGCGTGCGTTCGCGATTTTTGCGCAAAACCTTCGCCATTACCGCCGCGGCGAGCCTCTCATCAACCAGATCAACTATGACCTCAAATACTAATCAGTAGTGAACCGTCCTTGCCGCGCTATTTAACTAAAGCTCTCGTAGCGAAAAGTATGCGCCCAAGGGCGGTTCTTTATGCTTAAAAACCGCATGTTCTCGGGCCTGTTATTTGAAACACAGCGAAAAGCGTGCCAACCAACGAAAATGTTGAGTGAAAGTGTTAGCATTAAGTATCTCGACATCGAGATATTGATGTTGGAGAGCAGTCTCATATTTCACGAGGAGATGACGTGACCAGCCTAGACAGTTTCAAGTCCCGCGCGGATCTTGATGTAGATGGTAAGTCTTACGAAATTTACCGGCTCGACGCTGTGCCGGGAGCATCGAAGCTACCTTACGCTCTGAAGGTTTTGGCAGAAAACCTTCTTCGTACCGAAGATGGTGCGAACACCACCAAAGAACACATTGAGGCCCTGGTTAACTGGGATCCTTCGGCCGATCCAGACACGGAGATCCAGTTCACCCCCGCACGCGTAGTGCTTCAAGACTTCACGGGTGTGCCCTGCGTGGTAGACCTTGCAACCATGCGTGAGGCCGTGGCTGACCTGGGCGGCGATCCAAACAAGATCAATCCACTAAATCCGGCTGAACTCGTGATTGACCATTCGGTACAAATCGACTCGTTCGGTACGCAAAGCGCATTTGCTCGAAACGTCGAACTGGAATACCAGCGTAATGGCGAGCGCTACCAGTTCTTGCGTTGGGGCCAGGATGCGTTTGAAAACTTCCGCGTTGTTCCGCCGGGCACGGGCATCGTCCACCAGGTGAACATCGAATACCTAGCACGTACCGTGTTCACCAAGGAAGAAGACGGTAAGACCGTTGCCTACCCGGACACCTGCGTGGGAACCGACTCGCACACAACGATGGTGAACGGCCTGGGCGTCCTCGGTTGGGGCGTTGGCGGTATTGAAGCTGAGGCCGCCATGCTCGGCCAGCCCGTTTCGATGCTGATCCCGAAGGTTGTGGGCTTCAAGCTGTCCGGCGAGATCCCCTCGGGCGCAACCGCAACTGACGTTGTCCTCACCATCACGCAAATGTTGCGCGAACACGGGGTTGTAGGCAAGTTTGTTGAGTTTTACGGCGAAGGCGTTGCAGCAGTGCCACTGGCCAACCGTGCAACGATCGGCAACATGTCGCCAGAGTTCGGCTCCACTGCTGCGATCTTCCCGATCGACGACGTCACCCTCGACTACCTGCGCCTTACCGGTCGCGATGAGTCCCTTATCCGCCTCGTTGAGGTATACGCGAAGGAACAGGGCCTATGGCACGATCCATCGCGCGAAGCGAAGTACTCCGAATACCTCGAGCTAGATCTTTCCACAGTTGTTCCATCCATTGCCGGCCCAAAGCGCCCGCAGGACCGCATCGAACTATCTGAAGCCAAGGAATCCTTCGCGGGCACTCTCCCGGACTACATTTCAGGCAAGGGCCTGGAGCCAACGGGCCTCGACAAGTCGCTTGCAGATTCCATGGGAACTTCTGACCCGGTCAAGTTCGGCAGCCAAGAAGATGCCGTTCCGCCGAGCGAGCCAAAGCTTGCTGATGAGCGTCCTCATCACCGGGTGGGCATCACGCTTGCTGACGGCAACGAGACAGTGCTTGACCACGGTGATGTTGTAATCGCCTCGATTACGTCCTGCACCAACACGTCAAACCCGTCGGTCATGATGGCAGCCGCATTGCTCGCTAAGAATGCGGTAGAAAAGGGCCTAAAGAGCAAGCCGTGGGTTAAGACTTCAATGGCGCCTGGCTCGCAGGTTGTTACCAACTACTACGAGAAGGCCGGGATGTGGCCGTATTTGAATGAACTGGGCTTCAACCTGGTTGGTTACGGCTGCACCACGTGTATCGGTAACTCCGGGCCACTACCAGACGAGGTCTCGGCGGTTGTAAACGAAGAGGACCTAACGGTTGTTTCGGTACTCTCCGGTAACCGCAACTTTGAAGGTCGCATCAACCCTGACGTCAAAATGAACTACCTGGCTTCGCCGCCACTCGTAATCGCCTACGCGCTGGCCGGAACCATGGATTTCGACTTTGAAACAGAGCCGCTTGGCCAAGATCAGGCCGGCAACGACGTGTTCCTGCGTGACATCTGGCCCGATCCGAAGCTGGTACAGGAAACGATCGATGCGACGATTGACCGCGAAATGTTCCTGCACGACTACGCTGATGTGTTCAAAGGTGACGAGAAGTGGCGCGCCCTTGAAACGCCGGACGGCGCAACGTTCGACTGGGCGGAAGACTCCACCTACATTCGCAAGGCCCCGTTCTTCGAAGGCATGACGATGGAACCAGATCCCGTTAAGGACGTGAAGGGCGCGCGTGTACTGTTGAAGCTCGGCGATTCGGTAACCACCGACCATATTTCGCCAGCCGGCTCATTCCGCGCAGACACGCCCGCCGGTAAGTACCTGGTTGACAACGGTGTGGAGCGTCGCGACTTCAACTCCTACGGTTCTCGCCGTGGTAACCACGAAGTCATGATTCGCGGTACTTTTGCAAACATTCGCATCAAGAACCAGCTACTTGACGATGTTGAGGGCGGCTATACCCGCGACTTCACGGCTCCAGGTGGACCGCAGGCAACCGTGTACGAGGCTGCGCAGAACTACCGCGAAGCCGGTGTTCCGCTTGTGGTGCTCGGTGGAAAGGAATACGGCTCCGGATCCTCTCGTGACTGGGCTGCTAAGGGCACCAGCCTGCTGGGCGTGAAGGCAGTAATTGCCGAATCCTTCGAGCGGATTCACCGCTCTAACCTGATCGGTATGGGCGTCATGCCGCTGCAGTTCCCGGCCGGTGAAAACGCTGACTCGCTTGGCCTTGACGGCACCGAAGTCTTTGACATTGAAGGCATTGAAACGCTGAATGAGGGCGCAACACCGAAGACCGTTAAGGTATGCGCTACCAAGGAAAACGGTGACACGATTGAGTTCGACGCGGTTGTACGCATCGACACGCCGGGTGAAGCGGACTACTACCGCAACGGTGGCATCTTGCAGTACGTTCTTCGCGAACTCGTGAAGTAAACGCACACTCAGCGGGCGGGGCCGAAGGGAACTGGCCTCGCCCGCTTTTGTGTGTATGGGGGCGAGAGGCGGGGAGGCAAGGAATCCGCTTCCGGCTACGCGAGCTAACTCCTCGTGAAAATGAGGGCATCGAAGTGATGGGAGGACTTCCCGGGAGAGTTAAGAAGTAGCCTCGTCGATGTCGCGATTGGCGTGCCGTTGTTGCCAGCGAGAGCCCCAGGAAGACTCGGCTTCGCGTCGTTCCAAGGCGCGGCGCTGCTCGCGATACATACGACGAACCAGTTCCTCAGAAGAAATCCAGCCAATAACCTCCCCGCTTTCAACTACCGGCATGCCAGCCACGTGCGTAGCAAGCATTCGTTGCATGAACACCGAGGGCGTGGCGCTTGCCGGAACTGAAGCGGTGGACAGATGTAGATCAGCCACAGTTGGGGGAGTATCGTCAGAAAGACGCGCGCTGGCAAGCTCCATTGAAGATACGGTGCCCACAAACTTCCCCTCCTCATCTACGACGGGAAGAAGTGAAGATTCCGAGGAGCGCATGATTTGAGAGGCTTCCGGGATTGTATTGGTTGTAGCGATCAGGCCTGGAACGGGGCCCATTAGGGTCTTCGCAGCGTTATTACCCATCAAAGTGGCATCGACGGGGTCATCGAGGATGTCGCCGCGGCGAATAAGCTTTTCGGTGTAGATCGTTTTGCGGCTAAGGAATCGCGAGGTTCCGGTAGCAATGACAATGGCAAGCATGAGGGGAAGAACGAGGCCGTACTGACCGGTCATCTCGATGATTAACAGGACGGCGGCCATAGGCGCGCGAATAGCTCCCGCAAAGCACGCCCCCATACCGATAACGCCAAAGACGGCGGGACTGGTGGAGGTTAGTGGCTCCAGGTACATGCCGATGGCAGTCCCCACAATCGCGCCAATGTACATCGAAGGGGCAAACAGGCCGCCTGCGCCTCCGATTGCAACGGTGTAGGTGGAGAACAGTATTTTCAAGCCCGCGTGTAGCAACAGAGCTGAAGCGGTGTAGGCGCCCAAGAGAGCTTCTGTTTGGATGGTTGTCGAAGTGCCGAATAGTTCGGGGAACATCCACAGACCGAGTCCAAGAAAAATGCTGCCAACCACGGGCCGGCGCCATTCTGGGCCACGGTCGATACGGTCTAGAAGATCTGCTAGCAAATAGAGCGTTTTTGACAGTAATAGACCGGTGAGTCCGCACAGTAGTCCAACTAGGGGAACGGCCCACAGATCCAGTTGTGACTCCAGGTTATAGGCGCCCGGGAGGCTAATGATGAATTTGTCGCCGAGGATCGCTCGCGAAACTAATACGGAGGATACAGATGACAGTACGGCTAGGCCGAAGATCTCTGCGGAAAACTGCACGAGGATTACTTCCATCGCGAACACGGCGGCAGCCAGGGGCGCGTTGAAGGTGGCGGACACGCCTGCGGCAGCGCCGCAAGCGACGAGTACCATCACGCGTTTTATCGGCATACGCAGGCGGCGTGCGATCATTGAGGAGATCGCAGCTCCCGTCTGTACAACCGGGCCTACCTTACCCACCGAGCCGCCGCCCCCAATGGTTAGCGCGGCAGCAATGACCTTGATAAACCAAACGTTGCGTGGCATGTCACCGCCATTTCGGCGAACTGCCAGCATTACTTCTGGAATGCCCAGGCCGCGTGTAGTAGGCGCCCATTTTTGCATCAGCGGACCGTAGATCAGCGCGGAGATTACGGGCGTGAAAATCACAAACCACGAGCCGATCCCAAGCCAGCCATGCGTAGCGCCGCCCGTTGGAGCGTAGTCCGTATAGCCGGTCATGAGGTATTCCCACCCGATGATCAGGTAATGCATGAATACGACCATCAGACCGGTAAGGGCACCGGCCGTCACCGCAACCGTAGCTTGACCGGTGCGCCTATATACGAGGAGATGGCGGATCCTTCCAGTAAGCTCACGCGGGTGAGGTAAGCCGCCCGCCTCACTTGGCACTGGCGATTCCCCAAGCGTGCTTGTAGAAGTCCAGTTCAGTTAGTAGAGCATCTTGGATCGTGTCGGAACGGACAAATCCGTGGCCCTCTCCCTCGTAAATCTTTAGTTGGACAGTGCGCCCCAGTTTTTCGAGGGCGTCCTTCATCATCTGCGCCTGAGAAGGTGGCACCACGTGGTCTTCACTACCTTGCAGCAAGAGGAGGGGCGCTTCAACGTTCTCAATATGGTTGATCGGAGACTTCTCGGCCCAAACCGGGTCGGAAAGATCGCTTGAACCTACGAGGCGGCCAATGTAGCGCGACTCAAACTTGTGCGTCTCCTTAACTAGCGCGGCAAGGTCCGCGATACCGTACAGCGATGTGCCTGCGGTGAATGTTTTAGACGTTGCGAGGGCTAGCAGGGTGGCGAAACCGCCTGCGGAGCCGCCGCGAATCGCAACGCGCTTTGGGTCAGCCAGGCCTTTATCAACCAGGTATTGGACGCCGGTTTCGGCATCGCTTACAACCATTTCACCCCAGTTACCGTTCAGGCGCTCGCGATAAGGCCTGCCCCAACCTGTGGAACCGCGGTGATTAACATCCAAAATCGCAAAGCCGCGCGAAGTCCAGAACTGTTGTGACAAGGTGAGGCCCGGGCGGGCCGCAGAGGTGGGGCCGCCGTGAATCATGACGATAAGCGGGGGCAGTTCGCCCTCGGGCGCCGTGAATGAAGGCGAGGCAGGCGGGTAGTAGTATCCGTGGGAGATTTCGCCGTCCTCGGTGGGCCACTCGATGGGCTCGGGCTTAGAAATCACACGTTCGGGCAGATCCGTCCAGGTAGACGAGCGCAACTCAGTTACCTCACCGTTCTTGATCTGAACGATTGCGGGCGTGCGCGTATCGGAGTCTGCAAGCATGACAACCCGGCCGTTGTAGGCCGCGACGTTGCCAACGGGACGCCAATCCGTGTGCCAGGTCTCCAGCTGTCCGTTATCTAGGCGCACTGTTCCCAGGTGCCAGTACGGACCTTCAGCCCACGAACAAATCAGATGATCTTCATCCAGGTTGTCAAACGAGTGCAGACCCAGTTGCCAGTGCGGATGAGAGAAAGCTTTTTGGGAGGGGTGTAGGCGGCGGGTGCGCAGGCGCGTGGTCCACGCGTTCAAGTCCTCGCCTTCGTGCCACTCAAACCCCTCGGTGCGGTACAGGTTTGCCCAGCCGCTTGAATCATCAACGTGGATGAGGTCGCCAGCGGCGGTCCACCTTGGCTCATAAACGGCTACGTCCTTCTGCCCGACAACCGTAACCATTTGGTCAATGTCGCCCTCGAAAGAAATTGATGCGACGTGGAGTTTAGCGCTGGTCCACGGCATGTGCGGATGATTCCAGGTAAGCCACGCAAGCTTGGTGCCATCGGGTGAGAGCGTGGGGGCAGCAACGAAATCAGTCTTGTCGTAAAGCGTCTTCACCCGCTCTGGTTCGCGCGCTCCCGACCCATCGAGTGGGATAGAAACCAGGTAGTTCTTTGGCTCGCCCTCGCCCGTGTGGTCTTCACAGACCGCGTAAACCACGTCGCGCACATCAGCAATGTGGAAGTCGCCGTAGCGGCGCTTAGATAGCTCGGTCAGAGGAATAATACCGGGAGTCTGATCGTTAAGATCAAACTTGTAAACGCGGTCATCACCGGCGTGCGAGAACACGATAACGCCCTCGTGAACGGCGTAAGCGCGGCCGCCGTACTCGTGCACGCGAGTGCGAACGTCAGGCAAGATAGTGCCCTCAATCATGGGCAAAACCTCTTCGGTAATGCCTACGCGGCCTTTGCGAAGCAGAACGTTACGACCTCCCTGGTTAGCCCTGCCTTCAACCCACATGGTTGCGTCACGATCCACGCGAAGTTGGGAAAGCGTGACCGTTCGTGCGGTTAGGTCGTCAACACCGATTGGGGAATCCCAAGTGCCGTAGGGGCGTTTTTGCGTCATTTTCAGTTCCAATCTTCACTCTAGGCCTAACTACTAATTTAGCGCGTTTAATTTTTGTGTGGGCAGGCAAGCTGATTTCGCCTTTAGTTATCGTGAATGAACTTTGCCCATTAAGATGGTGCTCATGAGTGAAAAGCCAGCCCCTAAACCCGGAAGACTTTTAGCTTCCATTAAGCAGCCTTCGGATTTGAAGGACCTCACTTCTGCCGATTTAGAAGTGCTGGCTGGCGAAATTCGCGAGTATTTGGTGCAGTCCGTTTCCCGCACGGGTGGCCACCTGGGCCCAAACCTAGGTGTGGTCGAACTGACGCTGGCGATTCACCGCGTGTTTGATTCACCACGCGACACGATTATTTTTGACACGGGCCACCAGGCGTACGTTCATAAGCTCTTGACGGGGCGCACGGATTTTTCAAAGTTGCGCCAAGAAGGGGGCCTATCTGGATATCCGTCGAGGACGGAGTCGCCTCACGACGTGGTAGAAAACTCGCACGCTTCAACCGCGCTGTCGTGGGCGGAAGGTGTGCTACGCGAATACCAGCGCACCGGCCGTGAAGACCACGTGGTTGCAGTTATTGGTGACGGCGCTTTGACGGGCGGCCTGGCGTGGGAAGCGATTAACAATATCGGTGACCATGCGGATGGCAACCTCGTAATTATTGTGAACGACAACGGGCGTTCCTACGCGCCCACCATTGGAGGCCTCGCACACCACCTGGATGCGCTACGCGTGTCAGAGGGATATGAGAAGGCATTGGCGTGGGGCAAGAAGAAGCTCCTGTCGCACGGACGTCCCGGGGAGATGGCGTTCGATGCTCTTCACGGCATGAAGGAGGGCATGCGTGACGCGATTAGCGCGGGCATAATGTTCGCGGACCTCGGCATTAAATACATCGGCCCGTTCGACGGGCACGACGAGGTGGCGCTCGAGTTTGCCCTCACTCGCGCCAAAGCGGCAAAACAACCCATTTTGGTGCACGTAATCACCAATAAGGGCCGCGGCTATGTTCCCGCAGAGGAGGACGTTGCTGACCGGTTCCATGCGGTAGGGAAGATCCACCCTGAGACGGGGTTGCCGGTAGCTCCCTCGCGATTTGGATGGACGGCAGTGTTTGCGGATGAGATCGTGAAGATCGCGCGGGAAAATCCGAAGGTCGTAGCGATCACTGCAGCGATGATGGCGCCGGTTGGTCTGCTTCCAATGCATGAGGAGTTCCCCGATCGCGTCATTGACGTAGGCATTGCGGAACAGCACGCGGTTACTTCCGCTGCCGGTATGGCTTTTGCTGGCGCGCACCCGGTATTCGCGGTTTATGCCACGTTCTTGAACCGTGCGTTTGACCAGGTGCTTATGGACGTAGCTCTGCATAAGGCAGGCGTCACTTTTGTGCTTGATCGTGCAGGAATCACGGGTGATGACGGCGCTTCTCACAACGGCATGTGGGACATCGCAATGCTCTCTATTGTTCCCGGCCTGCGTCTGAATGCGCCGCGCGATGAGGAGACTTTGCGCCTCGCTCTTCGCGAAGCCGTTGAGGTAGATGATGCGCCCACGGTAGTTCGCTACGCAAAGGGTGCTCTACCGGACCCGATTCCAGCTATTTCGCGCCATCCGTGGGGTGATGTTCTGCGTGAAGGTGATCAGGCTCAGGTCGTGATCCTCGCTACGGGTGCGCTTGTGAAGAATGGGTTAGAAGTTGCGCGAATGCTTGATGACGCGGGCGTAGCAACAACCGTCATTGACCCGCGCTGGCTACTGCCGGTCAGCGCTGACCTGGTGCAACAGATCGCGAATGCGCAACTGGTTGTTACGTTCGAGGATGGTCTGCAGGAAGGCGGGTTTGGCTCCGCGGTGCGCGAAGCGCTCGCACAGGCGGGCAGGTACACGCCAGTCATGGCCCGTGGCGTACCAAAACAGTTCCTGGACCATGCCAAACGAGATCAGATAATCGAGGATATTCACCTGGATCCTAAGCATTCGGCAAGCGAGATCCTGCAGGAGCTGAACAAGCTTTCATAGCGGGAGCAGATACCGATTAGTTGCTACTCGGCTTAACTGCATTCGCCGTCTTCTTAGACACCTTGTATACGAGTCCGTAGTACAGGACCTAGTTGGTAGCTTTCACCAGCGCGCCTGCAACGCGTTCAATCTGCCACTCGCGTGCGCCGCGGCGGCGTAGGTACTCTCGCATTTCGGCCGGGCGAAGGACCGGGCCGTCCCAAGCTAAACGCTTTTGCACCCGAGGCTCTAACAAAACAGCGGGATCTATGCCTAGCTCTTTAGCGAGCGGCTCAATGGCCCGACGGATCGTTTTAAGGCGTGCAAGCGCATCGGGGTGTGCAGATCGCCATCCAGACACTTTCGGTAGCGTTCCCGGCGCAACGGGCTTACGTAATGGTGGTAAATCGGTTTCGGACATGCATTTTGCGTGTCTGATTGCGCGGATCCACTCATCGGTGTGGCTACGGGTGCGCGGGCGGCGCATTTCTTGAATGCTTAGCAGAGTCCGCTTATTTCGCGGAGGTTTGAATGCTAAAGACACGAGCGTGCGGTTGCTGATCAAGCGAGTTGGGGCAATATCTTGCTCCCTCGCAATGGCCTCGCGTGCTCTCCAAAGCTGCTGTAAAATCGCCAACTGGCGGCGCGTGCGGATTTTGCCTGCGCCGGGAATCGAACGCCACTTGTTCGGATCCGCTGGTTTAGGCTCTCTACTCAAAATGTGCGCGAATTCCTGTTCTGCCCAATCCCAGCGGCCGGCATCATACAGTTCGCGGCTGAGCACCCTGTATAGCTGAGTTAAAAATTCCACATCCAGCGCGGCGTAACGCAGCCAGCTTCGGGGCAGTGGACGGTTAGACCAATCAGAAGCTTGATGCTCCTTATCGAGTGTTACGCCCAGGGTTTGTTCCAACACAGCGGCGAGCCCAATACGCTCAAACCCCAGTAGTTGCGCTGCCACCTCGGTATCAAAAAGCTCTGGAGCGTGCAGGTTTGCGCCGCGCAGGCTTGGCAAATCCTGGTCTGCCGCGTGCAGGATCCACACAGCGTTTTGCAGTGCTTCGCCCAAAGAGTGCAAGTGGGGGAGCGCGTCGGCGTCGATGAGGAAGGTGCCCGCATCCTCACGTCGAATCTGGATTAAGTAGGCGCGGTCTGAGTAGCGGAAGCCGGAGGCTCTCTCCACGTCAATTGCCACGGGCATAGTGGAACTTGCGAGTTTCTTGATCGCGCGGTTAAGGTCTTCCGGCGTATCGGTTGGGTCAGGCGTGCCCTCGTGCGGGTGCACTATCAGGGTGGGTTCCGAATCGGTCATGTTCTCGGTAGGTTGCGGATGGTCAGGCATGCGGTATCTGTTCTATCGCAAAAGCGTGATCGTCATCTATGTAAGTTCCGGCCATGCGGGCAATCAGTTTTAGCCAGGCTGCCATGTGCGGGCCAAGGTCGTTTGTTGCGGGCGACCATGAGGCGCGCATTTCTATCTCTACCTCGGAACCGGATAGTTTCAGGCCGCCAAATGTGTCAGATAATTCGCGCGTAACCGTGCCGTTCATGTTGTGTGCGTTCGCTCCCGCGTCGTCGAGGGCGTCATGCGCCCAACTCCACACAACTTCACCAAGTAGGGGATCTGTGCCCATCTCGGGCTCCACCTGCGAACGCGCATGCATGATTATGCGAAACCGGGAGTTCCAGCCCGGCTGCCCATCAGGGTCAAACAGCACCACAAAACGGCCTGTTGCTACGGGAAGCTCGTCTTCCTCGGCCTCTGTGAAGGCTCTAAGTGCAGCCGCATACGGGGCGATTTTACGAGGAGCGGGTACCTCTTGTAACTCAATGCCGGGTTCGGGCGGGGCGGAACGCAAGCTGAGAAGGGCCTCAACGAACTCTTGCGGAGGCGGCACTCGCCCAGATGCGCTTACTTCGGCTAACACACATTCAGGCTACCGAGCACTACGGAGCTTTTCCGCTACGGCGCGCCCAGGTAGGTGAAAGAGCATGGCGGGCAGGTGCAAAATGTTACTTCGCGCGTCAATCTCGGGCCTACCGGTGTACAAACGCAGGCCAAGCACATGTTGCATTAAACTTGATGGAGTTAAGCCAGCTGTTTGAAGGAGTGCGCAGTGGACGCAAACAATGCAGATATTGGCCGATTTGAAGGTCTGCCGGTGATTCTTGGCGGAGGTATCGAAGCCTACGCGCTTGCCCGCCAGTTTAATGACGCCTATGACACGCGCGTCGTATGCATTTCCGCCGCCCCCTCTAAGGCCGTAACCTACTCAAACTTCATCGACTGGGTGCCCGTGGAAGATGCCACTACAAACAGTGGCGTGCTAGAGGTTTTGGAACAGGTTGCCAATAAGTACTCGCAGCGTCCCCTGATCCTTATGACGAACTCTGATGCGCAGATCGCAAACCTCGTGGAGGTGCGAGACCGCCTGCCTGAGGGCTACAAGGTTGCGCTGCCCTCAAGCCAAACGCTCGCGGCCGTGTCTGATAAGGCCTCGTTTAAGAAGATTTGCGAGGCAGCCGGCATCTCCACCGCGCGTTTTGCAACGGTTAAAGCGTCCGCGCGCGGCGTTGATCTGAACTATCCGGTTGTAGCTAAGCCTGCTCTTTCCGCTGAGTTTGACCTGCTGGATATGCCGAATAAACACAAGGTCTACTATTTCGACACGCCTGCCGAGCTGGATGATTTCTTGTCCCAGCTGGAGAGCTATGGGTATGCCGGCGATTTTGTAATCGAAGAGTACATTCCTGGCGGTGACAGTCAGATCCGCTCCATCACCGCGTACGTGAACACCAAGGGCAAGCTGGTTATGCTCGTACACGCACACGTGGGCCTGCAAGACCACCGTCCCAGCCTGGTAGGCAACCCCGTGGCGATGGTAACCGGCCCAAACGAAGCCCTGTTCAATCAGGTGAAGACTTTCTTCGAAAAGGTTGATTATCAGGGGTTCGCAAACTTTGACATTAAGATCGATCCGCGCGATGGGGTTGCCTACTTCCTCGAGGTAAACCCGCGAATTGGCCGCAACTCAGGCTATGTTTTTGCCGGGGGAGTGAACCCCATGAGCGTCTTGATTGAAGACCTCGTGTTTGGCAAAGACAGCGAGTTGAAAGTTGGCGCGCGTGAGGCCCTGTACGCTCTCGTCCCAGTTCGCGTTGCCACCAAGTGGTGCGACGACCCAGAGCTTTCCCAGCGCATGAAGAAGCTGGCGCGTAAGCACCTGTTTAACCCGTTGAAGAATCCGAAGGATCGTTCGCTAAAGCGCGCGGTATTCCTAGCTGGTAGGGATCTGCACCTGGCACAGGTGTTTGAAAAGTTCCCCCCAACCGAGCTCTAAATAGGCGACGTCATTGCTTGTAAAGATGCCCCGCGCAGGTCGTACGCAGGGCATCTTTAGTTTTGAGCTATCGCGAGCCAGCGAGTGCAGCTCAAGCAAGTATCTAACTCTTGTATATCGCGGCTTCTCCGGGTTGCAGATCGCCCGCGTTACCGGACCAGCTCAAGACGAAGCGTTGCTCCTGGCTCACGGCAGGACGAGCCGGGCTAGTGCCCATGTTCACTAACACTTCGAGGCTCCCGCTACTCATCCGCAACAGGTCTTTTTCGAAGCTCACTCGCATGGGTTTGCCACCGGTGGCTTCTTCCTTGCGAATCTGAATGAGCTTCTTGTACCACGCGAGCATCCGCGCGCCAGACTCGGATTGCGCGGTTTCCCAGTCCAGTTTCGATGTTTCAAACGTGGAGCGGGCAGTGGGATCAGGGACCGTAACTTTGCGGCCGTATATCGAGTCAAAGCCGTGCGATGCAAACTCGGCGCGGCGTCCTTCGCGCATAGCGCGAGCCATGTCTTCGTCGCCCTCTTGATCTGAGAAGAACAGGAACGGTGCGCGTGAAGCCCACTCTTCACCCTGGAAAAGCATTGGTGTGAACGAGGAGAGCAAAACCAGCGCAGCAACAGAACCTAGTTGCGCATCTGAGAGCGCCTCTGACGGGCGGTCGCCTATCGCTCGATTACCCACCTGGTCGTGGTTTTGCGAGGAAATGACAAACCGGCGCCGGTCCATGTCTTTGGGGACGGGAGTGCCCCAGACTTTTCCTCGGAACGAGGAGTACGTGCCAGCGTGAAAGAAGACGTCCTCGAATGCCGCTATGAGAGTCTCGCGAGGCTCGAAGTCGGCGTAGTATCCGTGTGTTTCCCCTGTGAACGCGGCGTGGAGGGCGTGGTGCACGTCGTCATCCCACTGCGCGTCCATGCCTCGGCCGCCCATGTCGGTGGGGGTAACCATGATTGGGTCATTCAGGTCAGACTCTGCAATCAGCGTGAGCGTGCGGCCAGTTTGGCTCTCCAACTTGGCTACGGCATCAGAAAGTTCAGCTAGGAAGTGGTAGTCGGAATCGTCATCCAGCGCGTGCACGGCATCTAGACGCAGGGCGTCCACACCCATGTCTCGTAGCCAGTGCAAAGCTGCACCCTTCAAGAACGCGCGCGTGTGGGCGGCGTTCTGTCCGTCAAGATCAAGCGCAGCGCCCCACGGTGTCTCATGCTTGCTCGAATAGTAGTTGTCGAGCGAAGCAATGTAGTTTCCAACCGGCCCAAAGTGGTTCAAAACCAGGTCTAAACAAACCGCGATGCCAAGGTCATGCGCTACCTCAACAAAGTGCACAAAGCCATCCGGGCCACCATACGCCTCATGTACTCCGTACAAACTCACCCCGTCATAGCCCCATCCGAACGTGCCGGGGAAAGGCGCAACGGGCATAACCTCCACTACCTGCACGCCGAGGTCGGCCAGGTGCGGTAGTTTTTGCGCCGCTGCTTGGAGCGTTCCCTCGGATGTAAACGTGCCGACATGGATCTCCATGAACACTTTTCCAAGCAGATCGCCGGCATCAAAGTGCCCCAGTTTGGGTGGCTCCCACGTTTGCGCCGGTCCGTGCACGCCACTCGGGCGACGTAGAGCGCGGGGATCAGCAACGGGCGCGCCGCCATCCACACTGTAGCGATACTTAGCCCCAAGAGGAAGTGGGGAGGGGCTGGTCCACCATCCCGCGTGATTTTCCATTTCCAGTGAGTGGGTACCCTGGAACTCGTACTCCAACCTGATTGACTTAGCAGTTGAGGACCATACCGGAACAAGGCCGCGGCCAGGAGTATCCTCAATATTCTTCGATACGCTCACGGTTTAGCTTTCCTCAATCTTCTTGAGTACGGATACCGGGAAAGTGTCGAGCAGATCCGTAGCCGGTGTCGCTCCGCCCGGGAAAACCTCGTCGGTGAATACGTCTTGCCACGATCCATCGGGCAGAACCACCGAGACTTCGTCCCAACCGCCGATCTCATCGAGGGTAGCTTTCCGCCTGGTTGCAACCGTGACTACGCGCGGCTCGCCAGCGAGCGTGCGAGCAAACGCGACGCAGTGACCTGACGAGGTGGGAAGCGCCTGGTATCCCGAGTCCTTGGATACGAAAACGCTAGGCAGGTCTCGGCGCAGGCGTAGTAGTGATGCGGTGATTAGCATCTTTTCTTCATCTAGGCTCTGCGGGGACGAGGCAAAAACCTTGTACAGCATTTGTGCGAGCCCCGGGAAGTCTACCGGTCGACGATTGTCAGGATCCACAAGGGAAGTCGCGGTGATCTCAGTGCCCTGGTAAACGTCGGCAACGCCTGGCAAAGTTAGTTGCAACGCTTTCATCGGGAGAATGACAGAGCGCAGTAAGTCCGTGTTGGACTCACACCACTCGTCTAAAAGCTCAATGATCTGCGGATCAGAAATGATTGCGCAGGCGTATTCCAAGAACTCCTGTTCGCGGCGCTCATCGGAGCTGGTCCACGAGGTCCACTCTTTTTGTTCTCGAATCGCTTTGGTGAGATATCTGGTCAGCCTATCCGCGGTGATCCGATCGGTTGCTCCCCACGTGCCCACAATCGTTTGCCACATGAGGTTTTCTGCGCGTCCATCAACATTTGCTGGACGGTATTCGCGTGAAAGGGCGCGCATTTCGTTCAGCAGGCTAGCCCAGTCTTTGGAGCGCTGCGAAAGTAGTGAGATGCGGGCGCGCACATCCTCGCCCCTCTTAGTGTCGTGCGTTGTGCCGCACGTCATGGTTGCCGTCCAGTTGCTTTGGAGTTTGGACTCAAAGGCGTGGAAACGGTCAATGTCAAGGCTAAATACCTCGGGCGTAGACCCCACCTCATTAAGGGACGTCATGTGGGTCCAGCGGTAGAAGGCAGTATCTTCAACGCCCTTAGCTTGTACGGCTCCGCAGATTTGTTGGAAACGTACCATCACTTCGCGGCGCCGCTCATCGCTTACGTCTAGGCCAGCGGAGCCAACCTCGTCACCAAGAACGAGGGCAACGATAACGTCCATTGCGTCATCTAGATCATCATCGAGTCGGGTGCGGGCACGCGCAGCAGCGTCTTCAACAACCGCGCGCGTCGCATCGGAAACGGGTTCGAGCGCGGCGACGTAAGCGCGGTAGCGGTCAAACTCGATTACGAGTTCACGCAGACAATCGATGAGGGAGCGGAACGTGTAGTCGCGTAGACGAATGTCTTCCTGACAAATCTGCCAGATTAGAGTGCCAACCCGGCGCACTTCTGCCGCTAGCGAGGTGTCAATGATCTGCGCTTTAGCCGTACGAATGATCGATGGAAGTGAGGAAGGTGAGTCGCCGGCAATGTTCTGCATGATCGCTCCAAGCGGCATTGCTCCCGCCGGCTCGGTGAGAAGCGCGTGTAGTCGCCACGCCGTATCGTAGCCGGTGGTGCCAGCCACGGGCCAGTTGGAGGGCAGATCTTCGTCGCCTTCAAGAATCTTTTCGGCAACAATCCACTGGCCGCCCGTGGCCTCGTGCAGCCGTTTGAAATATTCGGTTGGGTTTGCGAGGCCATCTGGGTGATCTACCCGCAGGCCATCGATGTACCCGGTTTGGACCAGGTCGAGGATTAGCGCGTGGGTGGCTTGGAATACTTCCTCTTGCTCTATGCGCAGGCCAGCTAGTGTGCCCACGTCAAAGAATCTGCGGTAGTTCAGCTCTTCGTCGGCTACCTTCCAATGCGCCAGGCGGTAGTGCTGGCGTTCGATGAGCACCGAGAGGGGAAGTGATTCGGTGCCTTTGGCTACGGGGAACACGTGCTCGTAGTATGTGAGAACCCACTGCTCGCCGTATTGAGGCTCTGTGGGGACCACCATTTTTTCAAGTTGGATCTCTTGGTCTGCCAGTACCTGGCCAATGCGTTTACCAAGGACAGGCATCAGTATGGGGGAGTCGAGGTCAACGTCGAACCAGTTCGCGTAGCCTGACTCGGCGCCGTGTTTAAGCACGGACCACATGGCTTTGTTGTGCCATACGGGTGTGGGTACGGCCATGTGGTTTGGAACAATGTCAACGATGACGTGCAGCCCCAGTTCGTGAGCGCGATCAGAAAACGCTTTAAAGGCTTCCAATCCGCCGAGCTGCACTGAAATGTGGGTGTGGTCCACCACGTCATAACCGTGCAGGCTGCCGGGCGCCGCCTGCAGGATGGGCGAAAGATAGACGTCCGTTACCCCTAGATCAACCAGGTAGGGAAGCACCTCCTCGGCCGCGCTGAAGGGGAAGTTCTCGTTCACCTGGAGGCGATACGTGGATATGGGGGTGCGTTTTCCTTCCGCTGGAAGGTGGGGGTGTGGATTATTCATCTTCGTTACCTCGCGGGCTCCTAAGTATGAGTATCGACCTGGCCGTCACATTCACCTTAGCGCTGGCGTCATGTTTCGACTCGTCCAAGTCATCAGCCGTGTTAAGGACTGTGCTCCAGGTTTTCCCGTAGGTTTGTTTGGGAAGGGTGAAGTCAATGTCCTCGGGAGAGGCGTTAAAACAAAGAATGAAATCATCGTCGATGATTTCCCGGCCCCGCTCGTCAGGTTCATTGATTGCGAGGCCGTTGAGGAAGATCATGGTGGAGCGCGCCCACGCCTGGTCCCATTCCTCTTCTGTCATGTGGTGGCCGCTCGAGTTGAACCACTCGATTTCACCAAGGTCGGATTCGCCGCCGCGTTTGGCTAGTCCCTTGTAGAAGCGCCTCCGCCTGAACACGGGATGATCATGGCGCAGTGCAATCACGCGGTTCGCGAAAGCTAGTAGCTCCTTTTGCTCGGGGTCGAGTTCCCAGTCCACCCACGAGATCTCGTTGTCCTGGCAATACGTGTTGTTATTGCCACCTTGAGTGCGCCCCATCTCATCGCCGTGCGAAATCATGGGCACGCCCTGCGAGACTGCGAGAGTGGTGAGGAAGTTGCGCTGTTGGCGCAACCGCAAGTTGATGATCTCGGGGTCATCGGTGGGCCCCTCGGCTCCATGGTTCCATGACCGGTTGTTCGATTCGCCGTCGCGCCCGCCCTCACCGTTGGCTTCGTTGTGCTTGTCGTTGTATGTGACGAGGTCGCGCATGGTGAAGCCGTCGTGGGCGGTTACGAAGTTAATAGATGCCATCGGCAGGCGGCCAGAATGCTCGTAGAGATCAGCCGAACCGGAAAGGCGGGAGGCGAATGCCGGCAGGGAAGAGAATTCGCCGCGCCAGAAGTCGCGGACGGTGTCGCGGTACTGGCCATTCCATTCGGACCACAGGGGAGGGAACCCGCCCACCTGGTAGCCTCCAACGCCCACGTCCCACGGTTCTGCGATGAGTTTGACCTGCGAGACGATGGGATCTTGGTGAATGAGGTCGAAGAAAGCGGAAAGGCGATCCACCTCGTGGAATTGCCGTGCGAGAGTGGAGGCAAGGTCAAAGCGGAAGCCGTCCACATGCATTTCGGTTACCCAGTACCGTAGCGAATCCATGATTAGCTGCAACACGTGGGGAGAGTTCATTAAAAGCGAGTTGCCAGTGCCCGTCGTGTCGAAGTAGTGCCGTTTATCCTCGTCAACGAGGCGGTAGTAAGCGGCATTGTCCAGGCCGCGGAACGACAGCGTTGGACCCATGTGGTTACCCTCTGCGGTGTGGTTGTACACAACGTCGAGGATCACTTCGATGCCGGCCTCGTGGTAGGCCTTGACCATTTGTTTGAACTCTTGCACCTGTTGGCCACCCCCTTGAGTGGCGTAAGCGTTGTGAGGTGCGAAGAACCCGATGGTGTTGTAGCCCCAGTAGTTCGATAACCCTTTTTCTTGTAGGTGCGGGTCGTTTACAAACTGGTGGACCGGCATGAGCTCCACCGCGGTGATGCCAAGCTGCGTGAGGTGTTCGATGACTGCGGGATGAGCCATGCCCGCGTACGTGCCCTTGATTTCGTTTGGAATTTCCGGGTGACGCGCAGTCATGCCTTTTACATGGGCTTCGTAGATGACCGTGTTGTGGTACTCGTGGTTTGGTGGACGGTCATGGCCCCAATCAAAAAATGGGTTAATAACGATTGAGACCATGGTGTCTGCAATCGAGTCTGTCTCGTTTCGTTCATTCGGATCCTCAAACTTGTATGAGTATAGGGATTCCGAGGCGGTTACCTGCCCGTCGATCGCTTTGGCATATGGGTCAAGTAGAAGTTTGGTGGGGTCGCACCGGTGCCCATTCTCGGGGTCGTAGGGTCCGTATACGCGGTAGCCGTAACGCTGGCCGGGCAGTATGCCGGGCAGGTAGGCGTGCCACACGTGGGCGTCTACTTCGGTAAGCGCGATACGTTGTTCATTGCGGTCTTCGTCTAGCAGGCAGAGCTCTACCGAGTCTGCCACAGAAGAAAATACTGCGAAGTTAGTTCCCGTTCCGTCGAACGTTGCGCCGAGCGGGTAGGGTTCTCCAGGCCAAATTTGCATGCTCCTAGCGTGTCATACTCTAAGGCGCCAAACCATGCGATGGCGAAGCTTTGTTTATTTTGTTGCATAAATCGTATTTGATGCGGCCAAGGCGATGGCGGCTAGTTTTGGGCGGGTAATGCCCAAAGTAGATCCTCGCGTAGCGTGATACTGACGCGGTCTCCTTCACTACCGGCAAGCTCGTTGGCTCGAACATCAGCGCTGATCGCCCCGCGTTCGGTTTCTATGCGAAGCCGGTAGGTTTCGCCCGTGTATGTGCTTTGAACTATCTGTCCGATGTTGCCGCGGATAGGAAATCGGGAGGCAGACTTGGCAGGCTGGATATCTACCGAGTCGGGGTATCCGACGATGACGATCGGCACACCCTCGCCCTCGTCGATGTTAGGCGATGCGGCGATGGTCAGGTCGTTGCCAAGAACATGCGCGCTCGCCACCACCTCACCGGAAACTAGCCTCTTCGTATTCGCTAAGGTGGAGATGATCGTGGTTGCACCAAGGTGTTTAGCGATTGAAAGGGTCGCGGGCCCGTCGTGAATCTCTTGTGGCAGATCATCTTGCACGATGGCCCCGTCTTCCATGTAGACGATGCGGTCTGCGATAGAGAAGGCTTCTTTCACGTCGTGTGTGATGTATATGGACGCGCAGTTCATTCGTTTGTGTACGCGCAGGATTTCGCGGCGCAGGGTTTTGGCTGAAAATGCGTCAACGTGAGCCAGTGGCTCATCAAATAGGAGTACTTGCGGCCGGCGCACCAGGGTTCTGGCCAGCGACACCTTTTGGCGTTGACCGGTGGAAAGTTCTGCCGGGTAGTGATTTGCCAAGTCACGGATGTTCAACACCGTCATTGCCACAAGAACCTGCTCGTCAGGAGTCGAATCGAACAGGTCGCGATTTACGGCAAAAGCGATGTTTTGTTGTACAGTCATGTGGCCAAAGAGCGCGGGCGAATCCATGACCATGGCGCTGGGACGCTGCTGGGGTGGCAGAGAGCTGATGTCTTTTTCTCCCATGCGCACCATGCCCGAGCTCGGACGCGTGAGGCCGCTAATGACTCGCAAAAGTGTGGATTTGCCCGCGCCGGAGGGGCCAAGGAGAACAACAAGTTCGCCTGGATGGACCGCAAGATCGATGTCTTGAAGCACGCTACGGCCGTGACGGTTGAGGTTCAGATTTTGCACGCTCAAGCTGGGTTTCAAAACTGGCTCCCTCGGCTCCTAGTGCGAATCCTGAGTAGCAGGGACGAAATAAACAGTAACAGCAAAATGATGACAGAGATTGTGAGGGCGAGGAGGGCGGCGGACCCAAATTGTGCGTGATCAATAAGCCGGTATAGGTAGGGTACGAGCAACGGTGTGGATGGAGAAGTGACCCACATGATGGGGGCAACACTCACGGCGCTAACGGCAAGCACGATGGTGATGGACATAGCCACAGATTGGCGCAACCAGGTTTGTGCGCTCACTCGAGCCGCCCGCGCAACGCTTGCACCAAGCATGAGGGCGGTTTCAAAATCCTGCCGGGGGAGCACTCGTCCGTAGGCGCGTACACTCACGTAGGTAAGCGGCGCGCTCAAAGTCAGGTAGGCTGCGACGGTTAGTAGTGACGCCATGACCGGTTGCGCTGTTGAGGAGAGGTTTACCGCAAGATGCGAGGAGGGCCCGTAAGCGAGGCCGAGCGCGCTTCCTGTGGTGGCACCGGGAACCATCAGGGCCAGGCCGAAGAGCATATCAACCACGTGGCGGCCGGGCCGGCGAGCTTTCAACCAAAGTCCACTACCGGCAATCACAATAGAACCGACAACCGTGAATAGCGAGATGACAAGCGCAGTGGTGATCACCATGGGGGGTGAGGAAGTCTGGTTCGTTCCCGCCCGAGCAACCATGAATATCACTGGAGCAGTGGTTACTATGGCCAAGGCACTTACCGTAGCCACCCGTGGCCAGAGCGCCAAGCCCACCGGCTGAGAGAACGAAGTGCGGTTACTATCTGGTTCGAAACCGCGAAACGCACCCAGCAGGTCGTGCGATTCCAAAGCGCGAAAAGCTATAGCTCCAAGCCCGAGAGTCGTCATCAGCAGAACCAAGGATATGCGCGCCGCCCCGCCGGTGTCACCGAGCGCTGTTGTCAGTGTCCACACCGCCCGCGAGGCGTTTGGATGCGGATATGACAGAAGGGAGGGAACCACCGGATCAGAGACGGACAGAATGAAGACCACCAGCCAGGCAAGGGGTAATCCGCGCCGCATTCTGGGCCACACGGTGTGCCTAAAAATCTTCCATTCGCCAGCTCCGTTCACGCGACAAATATCAATTAGCGCTAGCGGAACCTTTAAAGTCGATAGGCGCAGTAGCGCATAAGCATAGGGCGACAAAGCCAAAGTGAATGTAAATATTACGGCGAGACGGCCGAAGAAGGGAGGGAAGAACCTCGGATCCAAAATGCCTCCGCGCCCCACCCCGCGCCAGACAGCGGCCCCGATTACAAATGGGGAAAATGTTGCGGGAATAAGAATGATCACGTCAAAAATGCGGGAGAGGGAGCGGGGTAAAGATCGGTTAAGGGCGGTCAAAATAGTTGCGAGAACAGTGGCAATACAAGCAACGATAGAACTGTCAAGCACTGACCAAAACACGGGTTCCAGCACTTCGTTGCCCGCCACATTTGTCTTGCTTACCACAGCACTAAGAATCAAAACGAATGCCGGATAGCCAAAACCAACCAACATGCTAGAAACCAGAATAATGGTAGCGATCGTGTCGAAGATCGCGGGCATGCGAGCTTGTAGGCGCCTCCAACTCATTTCGAAAACTCCAGATGATTCGCTGCCCATTCCATCCACCGCGCCCGATCTTGCGCCACCTCATCTGAAGTCGCATCCATGATGTTCACATTCGACGTTGCCAAGAGACTCTCCAGATTGTCCGGCAACTGCCTACTAATCGGACTTTGGGAAATACCGGCCTTCGCCATGGCTTCCTGGCCAGACCTGCTCGATAGCCAGTCCAACATTGCCTCACCCTCAGCTTGGGAGCGTGTGCCCGCAAGAAGTCCAGCGCCACCAACTTCGTAAAACGTGCCCTCGCTCGGATACGTCACATCAAGCCGCGCCCCGGACCCAAACCGCTGCTCACAGTAGGGTGCGAAGGAAATTGCGACTGCTGCGTCCCCCGCCGCAATCACGCTCGCGGGCGCAGTCCCCGAGTGGGTAAACCGCGCGACATTTGCGTAAACCTTTTCGAGGTGGTCATCCGCCTCGGATCCAAAAATTTTCGCCTGCGTCCATAGCGCGGTGAACGCGGTACCTGAAGTGAGGGGAGAGGACGCCGAAATCCATGTTTTGAGGCGCGGATCTTCCAGGTCTTTCCAACTCGTTGGGCGGGGGAGATCGTTTGCTTCGATGACTTCTGGGTTTGTGCAAATAGCCAGTACGGATCCGTAAACGCCAAACCAAGCTGCGTCTGCGTCTTTAAACCGCTCAGGGATGGTATCAAAACCCGTTGGCCTGTATTGCTGTAGGAGGTTTCGTTCTTTAGCGAGGACGTAGCCGTCTGAGGGTCCGCCCACCCAGATGTCGAACTCAGGTTCGCCGCGCGTGGAAGTTAGACGTGCGAGGGCTTCGGAAGTGGGTAGGCGCAAAAATCGGGTGGAGATACCCGAGTCGTGTTCAAAATCTGCACGCCACTGTTCGCATACAGATTCGTCGTTAGAACACAGGAATATGAGCTCGCTTGTCGGCGCGCACGCCGCAGTGAGGAGGGCACACATGAGGGCGCCCATCACCAAGCGGAGTCGGATACGCATGGTGTAAGTGTAGCCAAGTGGGGCGCGGTAAAACCGCGCCCCACTTTGATTCCCATTCATCCAGGTGGATGTCTACTGGGCCTGATGGCCTGCAGTTCGCTGCGCCATTAGTCTCTTCTCGTCGCGACCAACGATCGCGAACAAGATCACAGTGATGATGGCGAAAACAATGAAGCAAATGAAGGTGGCGTCCCAGCCAAACTTATGGACGATGATGCCAACGCCCGTAGAAGCGAGGGTAGCGCCCAGCAGATAGCCGAACAGACCCGTGAAGCCCGCTGCGGTGCCTGCAACGTTGCGGGGCGACAAGTCGATTGCCTGGAGGCCGATCAGCATGACCGGGCCGTAGATGAGGCCGCCGATAAGGCCAACGAGGGTGATAAGGACCCACATCGGGGTACCAACCGGCATGAGCCAGTAGGCAGCAATGGCGACTGCAGTTGCAATGGTGAACAGAATGCCGGTGCCGGAGCGGTAGCCCTTAAATACGGAGTCGGATAGCCAGCCACAAAGGATGGTGCCAAGGATGCCAGCGAGTTCGAACACGGCGTAGCCAACCAGGCCAGAACCAATCTCGGCGTGATGCTTGTCGGCGAGGAACACAGTGATCCAGGAGAGCACGCCGTAGCGTAGTGAATATACGAATACGTTCGCAACCGCAAGCATGACGATGGTGTGATTGGTGAGAACGTGCTTGAAGATGAGTTCCTTCGCGGACATACGCACGCCATCGTCTACGCTGACCTTAGCCGGGTCGTCGCGGTATTCCTCGATTGGGGGCAGGCCGATTGATTCAGGGGTGTCGCGGATCAAGAAGAATGCGATTACCGCAACGATAAGGGCAACGACGGCCGGTACCCAGAAGGCTGCCTGCCAGCTGTTGGAAGTCCAGGCAAGACCAACACCGATCAGGGCGGGAAGAGCTGCGCCACCAACGTTGTGGGCGGTGTTCCAAAGGGAAGTTTTCCAGCCACGTTCTGAGGTGGAGAACCAGTGAACGAGTACACGCCCGCACGGGGGCCAGCCCATTCCTTGGAACCAGCCGTTGATGAACATAACGGTTGCGAAGATGCCAACAGAGGCGGTAGTCCACGGTGCAAATGCAACGAGGAGGTTCATTACAGCCGAAAGTGCAAGGCCAAGGGGAAGGAAGTAGCGCGCGTTCGAACGGTCGGACAGCATCGCCGAGAAGAACTTGGACAGGCCGTAGGAGAACAGCACAGCGTTAGCGATGATACCGATGCCTACGGTGTCGATGCCCGTATCTTTCATGAGGAGCGGAGCGACCGCAGAAATGTTGTTGCGAATTAGGTAGAAGCCCGCGTAGCCGATGAAAATGCCAAGAAATACTTGGAGTCGAAGGCGGGGGTACATGTGGTCAACGACGTCCTGGGGTAGGCGCTTTGCCGGTGCGGGGGCGCGCAGCCACTTTGGAATCGAAGAGTTGTTCATTTGGCACTCCAATGTGCAGTCGAGAATTGGACTTAGCCATTTGGCCTACGTTCCCAGTTTGACTGCGGGGGAGTAACACCTTCGCGTGCGACGGTCACACTTGGTAACAGCTTTGTTACATAGACAGTGTGTAGCCGCGTCCGCGTACTGATTGGATAGTGCTTTCGGGTAATCCCGCCGCTTCCAGCTTCTTTCGCAACCGGTAAACCGTGGTTTTCACCATGTTGCGCCCTCCCGCAGTCGCTGCGGTGTTCCACACTTCGTTGAGGAGGGTGCGCACAGGCACAACTTCACCCCGGTGATTGAGCAGGCAGCGAAATAGTTTTCGTTCGATTTCAGAAAGGTCTACCGCCGTCCCGTTTACGTATACCGCGTCCATTTTGATCATTACCGGCCCGACGTTGGTGACGGGCTCGGCCGGCGCTGGCATGGTACGGCGGACGATTGCTTTGGCGCGAAGGATTAGTTCTTGGGGCGAAAACGGTTTCGCAATGTAGTCGTCGGCTCCCGCCTCAAGGCCAGCAACGCGCTGCGCGGTGTCACCAAGCGCTGTGAGCATAATGATGGGCACATCCGAGCTCGCTCGAATCCGTTTGGCGAGGGTTGCTCCGGAAATGTCGGGCAGCATGAGGTCGAGGATTACGAGGCTAACCGGCCGGCTTTGGAAGAGTTGCCATGCGTGGGCAGCGTCGTGCGCGGTGACTGTGTCAAACCCGGCTGTTTCGAGGGCGAAGCTGACAATTTCTGTCATTTGCCTCTCGTCATCGACAACGAGTGCAAGGTATTTCATTTGCGCTTCCTAACCGGCTGCGTTGGAGTGTTTGGCAGGAGAACGTGAATGGACGTTCCGCGCCCCCACAGGCTATCTACAAGCACTTCTCCGCCGTGAAGTGTAACGATTCTATCGACGATTGCGAGGCCGAGGCCGGCGCCCTGCCCGGCGGGTGTTTGTCCGTTTGCTCCGAGTTGCTGGAATGGAACGAAGAGTGAGTCTCTTTCGCTGGGGTTGATTCCGGAGCCGAGGTCACGAACTTCGATGCACCTGCTATTCGCGCTGGGGTAGGTGTGAACAAGGATTTGGCTGTCCGCTCCTGCGTGACGCACAGCGTTATTGATGAGGTTCCAAAGCACGTGTTTTATTAGGGCAGGATCGGCGGTGATGGGAAGCGGTTCGCCAGAGTCGGTCAGGAGGATCGGAAAGTCGTGGATTGAGCGCATCTCTCGGGCCGTGTCGCGAGTAAGCTCACGGAGGTCAAAATTTTCGACTGCAAGGTACCCCTCACCCGCATCGAGTTTGGCAAGTGTGAGGAAGTCTTCTGCGGTTGTGATGGCATGTTCAGCGTTGGCTTGGATGGTTTTGGTGAACTGTTTTTGCTCTTCGGTGAGGGGGCCGGCAGATTCAAGGAGCTCAGCCGCCCCTTTGATTAGAGAAAGGGGCGTGCGTATTTCATGGGCCAGCACATCCATACTCGGAACAACTGTCGCGCCGCTGCTTGGCTTTTTATTCTTTCGGTGCTCGCGCCATGCAAACGGTATGAGAATCGTCGATATGAGCGCGATCAGGCCCAGAGAGCAGAGCCAAATGTTTAATGAGGGCGTAACTAAGATCACCGTACCTATCTTTGCATCTAGATGAGTTTTGCGCGAGTAATCCGCAGAATATAGCTGTTTGGGGCGGGGCTGTGTTGGTTTTGCCAAAAGCTAGAATGTCCGTTAAGCTTGTCGATGTTCGTTAAACGACACTTACGCGGATGTGGCTCAGTTGGTAGAGCATCACCTTGCCAAGGTGAGGGTCGCGGGTTCGAGTCCCGTCATCCGCTC